>Ga0209181_10000122_pt1 | contig 132319 bp, 130 predicted proteins | sample MAT05_FD_187208 | JGI IMG/M metagenome (GOLD analysis project Ga0209181, IMG submission 187208) | Freshwater microbial communities from Lake Fryxell liftoff mats and glacier meltwater in Antarctica - MAT-05 (SPAdes) (version 2) | ecosystem: Environmental > Aquatic > Freshwater > Ice > Liftoff...
TTTTCCAAAGAATGGACACGCATTGGGACCATGAACCGGGGAGGGGAGCCCTCACCCCGACCCTCTCCCACCTTCGCTTTGCTGCGGAGGGAGAGGGAGGAAGAGATGGACGGTTCATGGAGAGCGACCTGTTGAAAAATGAACTGCTCACGGGCCATGAACCGAAGGGGATTCCCCCATTCGCCATCCCCCATTCGCCATTCGCCGCCCACCGGTCCAAGGAGAGGAGGTCCGCGGTGTTCACGGGGGGGTGGGGGCCTCGGTCAGCGCTCATGGAGTTCGGGGGAGGAAGGCCATGGAAGTCTGGAGAGAAAACGGACAGACGCAACCGGCGCTTGCCTCGGGAATCAGCAGCAGTCCGGCTGCGGGAATCATGTTGATCCAACACCCTGTGCGGGAGGGCGAGAGCTTGGTGGGGGCGTAGCCGGCGCGAAGGTTGGCGCGCAGATCCATGACGGTGGGGTTTCCGGCGCGAAAGAAGAGGCAATCGCCCGCGGCGCTCAAGGTGCCGCAGCTGTGCCCAGGCCGAATCAGATTCCAAGGGCTCACCCCGCCCGAATCGAGGAGGCGACGTCCGGAGGCGAGGTCGTAGACCGCAGGTTCGGCCACGAGCAGATCGTCGAGAATCACCGGATGATGCACTTGTTCCCCGTGGGTGAATTCACCGGGAACCCGAGCGAGATGATCGGCGGTCCAGCGGACGGTGCCATCAGACAATCGGCGGGATTCGACGGTATAACGGGTGTCCTTCGAGGCGTCGACGTGGGAACCCAGCAGGATCAGATGGTCGCCGGAACAAGCCAGGTACAGAACGTTGCGGGAACGGGCAAGGGTCCCGTCGAGGGGCTTTTCCCAGGCCAGTTCGCCGGTCTGTGCGTCGACGGCGACGATCCAGGGATCGCCCGCGAGCAGGCGTTGGAGGGGGATGCGGCCGGTGGGATGCGCGAGCAGTTCGGGGTTGCGGGCTTCGACGAAAACGATGCGTTGAGTGGAGGGCGTGGGAGCCGACTCTGGGGTTGATGAGCCTCGGGGCTGGGGGCTGGCGGGGGGGACGCCCGGCGCTATTGACCGTGGGTTTCCGGCAAGGGTCAGAGAGGTGTTGAGCAGGACACCGTGTTGGCGATGCCAGACGGTGCGGCCGTTTTTCGCATCCAGTTGGAAGAGGGATAACCCGGTGACGAGCGGTTGGTCGTTATTGTAGTCGACATCGATTTGCTCGTAGCCGGGGCGGGTGCGGGAGGCGGTGGCTTTCTGGGTGGTGCCAAAGAGCTGGCTGCCGATCAGCACGGTGTAGCCCCAATGAAGGTTGGACGTGATGCCGGAGGGAAATGGGGCGGGCCACTGGCGAGAGACCTGACCGCTTTCTGCGTTCACCAGCCAGCAGCGATCCTGGACGGCAACGGCCAGAGTGTCGTCGGACAGGGAAAGGTAGCCGGCGTCATAGGGCATCGTGTAGCGCTGGGAGCCGGGAAGTTCGCGTTGCCAGAGGAGCGTTCCGTTGTAGGCGTCGACCGCGATCAGCAGGTTTTCGCCGGGAACGAAGAGTCGGCCTTGGGATGCAAGGGGCGCCGGGCCGCGCAGGTGACGATCGACCATCAGGTCGGGGCCTGGGCCGCCAAACCATTGGAGGGCGAAGTTGGCGTGGATGCGGCGGTCGCCGCTGCTGGCGGTGTTGGCCGGGTTGGCGAACTGATGGATCCACTCACCGGCACCATCGAGCGGGCCGCGACGTCGAGGTGGCTGTTGCGGATCTGTCCAACGAACGCCGCCGAAGGGACGGGTGACGCGGTCGAGTTCCGCCTCCGGCCAATCGGGAGGGCTGGGGTGTTCGAAGGCGGATTCCGAAACCACGACGTTGGCGAAAAAATCGGTGAACGGCAGGGAGCCGGGAGGAACCGTGAGCACGCTCAGTCGCCGGCCGTAGAGATCTCGATCGAGCCACTGGGTGCGCGTGCGGGCAACCCGGGCTGGGTCGACATCGATGGCGACCACGTGGAGTTCTGTCTGTGCGAGCAGGTGGGTGATGAGCTGGCCGGAGCCGAGGCCGGCAACGAGGGCGTAGCCGCGGGTGGGCAGGCCTGATGTGCGCAAGGTGGCGAGTGCCCTAGCGCCTGGATTCGAGTCCGCGGTGCCGGACCCCGCCAGGTCGCGGTTGAACACAGGTCGGTCGGGCGGGATATCCGGCTCCACGGCAGGCGGGACGCCCGCCGCGATGGAGGAGCGGAACACGTGGAGGGCACCGCGATCTGTGGCGACGACGAGCAGGTCTTCCGAGGCTGCTACGGCGAGGGCTCGGCCTTCGACGGGGGCGTCCCAGAGGCGCTGGCCGGTGAGGCGATCGAAGGCGGCGACTCGGTTGGTGCCGCCGGCGAGAAGGGCGTTTCGGCTGCCGATGAGGCAGAGATCTTCGGGGCAGGGAACGGTCCAGAGTTCACAGGCGTCGAGAAGTCCACGTTCGGCGGCGAGGGCGTCGCCAAGCCGGCGGAGCTCCGCTCGGTCAGTCTCCGAGGTTCCCGACGTGCCGATCGTGGTGGATTGGCGCGATCGGCCCTGGGCCGTCCGAATCTGGTTCTCGAGATCGCGGATGCGGCGCTGGACGGTGGCCTGGCGGGCGCGGTCGAGGGTTCGAAGGCGACCCTTTTCGAGCAGATGAATACGGGGGCCGTCCGCGACGAGGTTGCGGCCCTGAACGGTGACGAGGCGTTGACCGGATTGAGTGCTAAGAGCGGCGAGGGAACCTTGATTGCCAGGGCCCCCGAAGAGTTCGCCATGGGACGCGACGGCATAGGTGCCGCCGCCGGTGTCGAAGGCGCGCACGAACTGGCCGGTTTCCCGGTCGAGTCCGATGGGCGATGCGCGACCGGTGGGCACAATCAGGAGGTTGTCGGTGCTGAGTAGATAGCCTTCCGGGGAGACATCGAGGGATTGCTGCCAGCGGACCGCGCCATGGGTGGCGTTCAGCGCGCAAGCGAAGACCCCCTGTTCCGGGTAGAGACCTGCGGTGGCGAAGACGGTGCCGCGATCGACCAGGACGCCTGAGCGAATCGGCCAGGCGGAGATGATGCGGTCGTTGCCAGGAATGCGTCGGTCTTCCGGGCCTGGACGATGACGCCAGAGCAGCGAGCCGTCCTGAATGTGGAGGGCGTAGATCCAGCCGTCGTCACTGCCGACATACGCGACATTGCCGGCTACGGCCGGGGCGTACCGGACCGGGCCATCGGTCGCGAATCTCCAGCGGAGACTGCCCGAGGCAGCGTCGAAACAGCGGACTTGGTCGTCGGCGGACGATCCGCAGAGGACGGCGTTGTCGACGATAACCGGAACGAAGGAATGATCGTCGGCGACACGGGCGGCGAGATGTTCCAGGCGTTGCCAGTAACTGCGGCGGGCGGGTGGGCTCCAGGCGGGCCGCGGTGGGGAAAGCTGGTGGGTCCAGGCGGCGTGGAGAGGGAAGGCGAGCGTGGCATCGCCGAGGCCGGTTCGGCCAGCGTCGGATCGGTGGGTGGGCCAGTCGGCAGGGGAGGAACAGGTGAGGAGAAGGGCGATGCTGAGGAGGGTCGAGAGATGGCCTAGAAGCGGCACGGTGGGCAGCGCCAGGGTGGGGTCAAAGGATCGACTCATGATGGGAGAATCCCGGGCACGGTAGCGGGCCGGCAGATTGGGGCAAGCGGGGTTGGCGTTTGGGAGAGGGGCCTGCAAGGGTTCTGGAATGCGCGCGTTGATCGTTGGGTGTGGATACGTGGGCTTGCCCCTGGGTGCGGAATTGGTGCGACAAGGGCATACCGTGGTGGGCATTCGGCGGACGGCGGGAGGGGAAGAGGCGATGCGCGAGGCCGGAATGGAACCGGTCATTGGAGACATCACGGCGGAGCATTTCGCCCTGCCGGCGGGTCATTTTGACACGGTGGTTTTTACGGCGTCGGCGGGGGGAAGTGCCACGGCGGCGGTGACACGGGTGTTGCAGGTGGAGGCCATGGCGCGGTTGGCGGTGCATGTGGCGAAGGATCCTCCGAAGAAGTTCGTGTTTGCCGGGAGCAAGGCGGTCTATGGCCAGCAGGACGGATCCTTGGTGAAAGAGACGAGCGTGACGAAGCCTGAGGGTGCGCGCGCGCAGGTGTGGGTGGAGGCGGAGCAATGGTTGCTGGGGGCTGGGAAGGTGGTGGCGCCGGTGATTCTCCGGTTGGGGGATATCTATGGGCCGGGGCGGGAGTTGTTCGTTGAGGATTTCGCCAAGAACCGGTTGAAGATTGCCGGTCAGGGCCAGCGGCATTTGAACCTGATCCACCGGGACGACGTCGTGGGGGTGATCCTGGCGGCGTTGAAGAACGGGCGGGCCGGCGAGGTTTACAACGCGGTGGACGATGAGCCGATTCGGGAGACGCAGTTCTTTTCGTGGCTGGCGGAGACGATGGGGAAATGGCTGCCTCCGAGCGGGCCGGAGGAATCAGACTCGGCGCGACGCCAGGAATTGGCCAACTGCAAGGTGTCGAATCGGCGTCTGACCATGGAACTGGGGTACCGGCTGAAGTACCCGAACTTCCGCCAAGGCTACACCGCGGAGATCAAACGGATGACGGACGATGGAACCCTGGAGATTGTGCCGGAGGATCGGTGAGATGGGTCACGCCCGGCCGCGGGAGAAGTTTTCGGGGTGCTTGGCGCGGCTGGTGGCGACGTCGTAGGTGATGAGGCACTTGAGGTAGAGGTCGTGGAGGCAGTTGTCCATGAGCACCATGCCCTCCTTGCGGCTCATTTGGATGACGTTCTCGAGTTGGTGAAGCTGGCTTTCGCGGATGAGATTGCGCACGGCGCCATTGGCCAGGAGCAATTCGTAGGCGAGCACGCGACGATTGCGATCGACGGCGGGGAGGAGGTCCTGGGCGATGATGCCCTGGAGGGAATTGGCGAGCTGAAGGATGATCTGTTTCTGCATGGAACCTTCGAAGACTCCGATGATCCGTTCGAGGGACTGCGCGACGCTCGGTGAGTGCAGGGTGGCGAGAACGAGGTGCCCGGTTTCGGCGGCGGTGAGAGCCGTGGCCACGGCTTCGTGGTCGCGGATTTCGCCGACGACAATGACGTCGGGATCCTGGCGCAGGACGTGGAGGAAAGCGCGGTTGAAGGATCGGACGTCAGTGAGCACCTCCTGTTGAACGACGATGGCCTTTTTGTTGCCGTGAACGAATTCGACGGGGTCCTCGATGGTGACGATCTTGCAGCGGCGCTCAGTGTTGATGAGGTCCAACATGTAGTTGAGCGTGGTCGTCTTGCCGGCCCCGGTGGCGCCGGTGATGAGGATGAGGCCGTTGGGCCTGCGGGCGAGTTCGTCGACGCGTTCGGGCAGGCCAAGGAACTCGCGGGACGGGATGCGTTCCCCGCAGAAGCGGAGGCTCATCTCCGGGAGGCCGTTGTGGCGGTAGAAGGTGGCGCGAATCCGGCCGGCTTCGGGGTGGCGGATGGAAACGCAGAGCTCCCAATCCTCGTCGAATTTCCGGCGTTGATGCTGGTTGAGAATTCCATCGATCATCTCGCTGGTATCCTGGCCGGTCAGGGCGTCCGTATCGGCGAGAATGATCTCGCCGTTGACGCGGTAGGCAGGTGGGACGCCGACGACGAGATGAAGATCGGAGGCTTCGCTGTCGACGGCGCAGGCGAGGAGTTGGTCGAGTTTGGGGGTGCTCATGACGTTACGAACCGGTAAGGCGTCGCCAGAAGCTGGCGATGCGCCCGCCGAGGCCGGTGGAGCCGGCCTGGCGAATACCGGCGTGGGCCGCTTCACAGAGAGGGTTGAGTTGGAGCACTTGTTCGAACGAAGTGCGGGCGGCGTCGACGTAGCCGAGGGCGAGTTCGCATTCGGCGCGTTGGAGCCAGAGCATAAAGCGGGCGGATTCGAATCCGATGGCTTCGCGGAGCACCTTGAGCGCCTGAGCGAACTGCTGGTGGAAGATGCGAACCCGGGCGGCGAGCCAGGCGACGAACCAGTCGCGCGGTGCGAGGCTGACGGCCTTTTCCAGGCAGTACTCGGCGCGCTGCTCCTTGCGGGCGAGCAGGACATCGGCGCGGGCCAGCCAGACGAAGGGCGAATTGCCGCGCTCCTCGAAAGCGGCGTCGGAGAAAGCCAGGGCTTCGTCGAGGTCACCGAGACGTCCGAGGGCCACCGCTTTGGCGGCGAGCAATTCGGCGTGATTGGGATGAGTTTCGAGGGCTTTGTCGGCCCAGGCCTTGGCTTCGCGGAACTCGCCGAGCTCAATGAGCATGCGGACCTGGCCGGTCCAGGCGGCGGTGCTCTTCGGGTTCTCTTCGAGGGCGCGTGCGTAGAGTCGGAGGCCCTGTTCGAAGTCGGCGACCTCGAAGGCGCGCTGGGCGTCCGTGAGGTAATAGGCTTCGTCTTTGACGACCTCTTCCTGGGGGACGAAGGCGTCTTCATTCTGGCCTTCGAATTCAAGGTTGCTGAAGCGGCTCATGGAGTGGCGAGAACTTGCTGGCGATGGAACCAGCGGGAAAAGGGAATGCCGCGAAGGTTTTCGAAGGGGACGGAGGCCTGGCTCAGCCTAACATCCCGCAGGGTGTCTGCGTCCACGCCGGCGGTGTTGATGGCGACGTTCAGGCGGGGCCAGACAAACCAATGGCCTTCGGGGACAACCATCGAGCCTTCGGTGGGCATATCGTTCTGGCGTGAGAAGCCGGTGCCGTTGACCCGAACAGCAGCGCGGGTGAAAACGACGGTGTCGCTGGGCAGGGCGAGAACTGGGGCGAAGGCGATGCCTTCGCGGACTCGGACAGTCTCGCCCCCATGACGGGCGGTGGTTTGGTGGACGATCCAAGTGCCGCGGCGAACCTCGGCCGGGTTCCGGGTCGGGCGCACCACGACGGAACCCTGGTCGGTCACGATCGGGGTGAAAAGCTTGTGATAGGTCAGCTCCTGGAGGGGGAGGTAGGCGAACACGATGAGTCCAGCGACGGCGGCGAAACTGGCGAGGATGCGCTGGCCGGCATTGAGTTCGCGGAGCCAGGGGCTGATGAGATGGACGATGCTGGTGGCGTGCAGGGAGCTGGCGAGGCCGAGGAACAAGTTGCCGGCGTTCTCGCCGAGGAAGGCGAGACCGAGGGTGACCAGGAAGGGCCAGGTGACGACGAGGGTGGTTCCGATTTTGGGTCGATGGTGCAAGACGAAGGCGAACCCGGGGACGATCAGGCCCAGCACGAAGGCGCCGAGGCCGATGTTTGCCGGGATGGGGATCTTGCTCACCCGGGTGGCGGCCAGGGCAGCGTGCCCGGCTTCCCGGGCGGGCGCGTACCAGGGGGCGCGGGGTGGGTAGAAGGGAGGGTTGGGCTTGGGCATAGGCCTCAGAGCAGTGGTGCGTAGAACCCAACGTAGACGAGCCACCCGACGACCAGGGTGGCGGCGAGGGTCAGGAGAAACCGTGCCCGGAGGTCGCGGTGCCTGATCTGGGCCTGGAGCAGTGGACGGAATTGCTCGGTCACGCTGATGATGTGGATTCCGGTGGCGAGGCCGTACCAGAGATAGACGGGCTCGTATTGGATGGCGCCCAAAACGGGTACCCAATCGCGGATGGCGAGACGTTCCTGGACCTGATGGGTGACGATGAAGAAGGTCATGGTGATGGCCCACCCCCCTAGGACAATCAGGCCGAGAGTGCGCTTGCCGCGAACCCAGAAAGGCATTCCTGGGATCACGGCCGCGACGCACCAGAGAACCGCCGCGGTGAGGGTGCCCCGGGCGCGCTCGGCACGCACCGCCACCTTCGCCCGTCGGCCGACCCAGAGCTTTCCGGCTCGGGGCGGGTAGTGCGGCGATTCCGGTGATGACGAATGCGGCATTCGATCAGTGGTGCTGGTCGATCTGGTAACGCACCTGTTCCTCGGGTTCGTAGAACTCGCTGGTCTCGCGACGTTCCTTAGTCTGTCCGACGATTTCCTCAAACATCTTGATGGCGTCGAGGCAACCTTTGCCCTTGTAACCCTGGACGTGGACCTCGACGGAGCCGTCGGGGGAGATTGTGATGTCGAATTCGCGTTGTGGCATGGCGAGAGAATTTGTGACCGGTGCGTATTTGGTGGTCTGTCCTCCGTCTTCTGTCTTCTGTCTTCTGTCTTCTGTCTTCTGTCTTCTGTCCCCCGTCCCCCGTCCCCCGTCCCGGGCGACTAATTTTCCCAATGTCGGACCTTCAGTCGGATCGCCTGGTTTTCGTCGACCTGTTCCTCGACGACGTTGTAACCGCGGGTTCGCATTTCATCCATCATCCGTTGGTAGACATACTGTTGGACGACCTTTTGGGAGAGCTCCTCCCCCATGGCCTGCAGTTCGGTGTCGGAGTGGCCCTCGCCGGTGACGCAGATGGACGCCCGTCCGCGGGAGTCGCGTGAAAAGACGACGGTGACGTTGTCGCGGGTGAGGCGGAGGCGTTGGTCACGGCCGAGGGTGCCGGTGACGATCTCGCTTTGGGGGATTGCGAGTTCGACCCGTTGGGATGATTCCACCGTGGTTTGGGCGCGGGCCTCGGCGACGAGTTGGTAGCCCAGCGAGGCGGCGGCGGCAGTGACGGCGGCACTGAAGGCGGGCCAGGCGGCGATGACGACCGGGGTGAGAATGCAGACGGCGCTCATGGTTGGGGGGGAGGTTTTCTAGAACTGGGACCGCGAAGGAGATTGTGACTCGGGGAACGAGGATGACCGTGCGGCGCCCTCACCCCGGCCCTCTCCCGCGGGCGGGAGAGTGAGAAAGCGCCCCGTGGGATTCGAAGGGTTGGGCCTGGGGATTGAGCGCATGAACCTGGGGAAACGCCGCTGGGCGGGACGCCCGCCGCTACGGACTGCCGGTTCAGGGGAGGTTTCATACGTGGGCCTGCAAACGATTCGACAGGGCAGGCCTTCCATCGTCACGGGCGCGCCAAGACTTTCTAAAACTCCATCTTTCGGGTGGCAACCTCGGGGATGGGATCGCGCGGGACGCTGGCATTGCGGGCGCGGCCCTCGGCCCAGCTTCGCAGGCGATGGAGTTGTTCCGACATCGTCTTGGAGAGTGGGACGGTTTGCCGCAGTTCGTTGATGAGGTGTTCGGTGGCCAGTTCGGCCTTTTTGTAAAAGGCCTCGAAGAGGCCGCTGATGACGGCCTGTTCGATTTCGGCGCCGCTGAAGTCCTTGGATCCTTCCACCATGGCGTCCATGTCGAAGGCAGCGGGGTCGCGGCCGCGTTTGGAGAGATGGATGCGGAAGATCTCACGACGTTCCTCGGTCGAGGGTAGGTCGACGAAGAAAATTTCGTCGAGACGACCCTTGCGGAGGAGTTCGGGGGGGAGTTCGGAGATGTCGTTGGCGGTGGCGACGACGAACACTGGGGCGGTTTTTTCGGACAGCCAGGTGAGGAAGGTGGCGAAGACACGGGCGGTGGTGCCGCCGTCGGTGGCACCGGAGCCTCGGGAGCCGGCGAAAGCTTTGTCGATTTCGTCGACCCAGAGGATGGTGGGTGCGACGGACTCGGCGACGGAGATGGCGCGGCGGACGTTCTCTTCGGAGGAACCGACGAGGCTGCCGAACATGCGGCCCATGTCGAACCGGAGGAGGGGGAGGCGCCACTGGCTGGCGACGGCTTTGGCGCAGAGGCTCTTGCCGCAGCCCTGGACCCCGAGCATGAGGATGCCCTTGGGGGACGGAAGGCCAAAGGTCTTGGCCTCGGAGGTGAAAGCGATCGCGCGTTTGGTGAGCCAATCCTTGAGGATGGGCATGCCACCGACGTCGGCGAAGGACTCCTGGGATTGGTAGTACTCGAGCAGGCCGCTCTTGCGGATGATCTGCTGTTTCTCGGAGAAGACCTCGGCGACGTCATCTCCGGAGAGGCGCCCATCCTTGACGATGATCTTGGCGAAGACGTTTTCGGCTTCGCTCATGGTGAGGCCAAGGGCCGCCTGGAGGAGGCGTTCGCGGCCAACGGTGTCGAGTTCGATCTGGACCTGCCTGAGTTGCTGGACGTCCTCGATGATATGATCGAGCTGTTCGCCGAGATCCTCCTTGGTGGGCAGCGGGAAATTGAGGACGGTGATCTCCTTGTCGAGTTCCGCGGGGATTTCGAGCACCGAGGAGACCAGGAGAATGGTTTTGTAGGAATTCTTGAGGTGAAGGGCGATTTCCTTGAGGCGCCGGATGATCGCGAAATTGTTCCGGCTGAGGAACGGGTGGAAATCCTTGAAAACGAAGATCGCAGGTTCGACGAGGTCGATGACCTGATCGAGGGCGTTCAGGGGATCCTTGCTGGGTGCGTTGCGGGTTTTCTGGGATTGGATGGACGTGCCGGAAGGGACGATGCCGGTGCTGTAGCTCCACTCGAGAACCTTCTTCTGGCGTTTCTTGGCAATCTCGTTGACGAGGGCGAGGACGCGCGCTTCCTCGCTCGTCACGATGTAGAGGATGGGGTAGCGGGCGCGGATCAGGGTTTCGAGTTCGGCGGAGAAGGTCATGGAGAGAGGGGTTTTCCGAAATCAGAACACGTAGTGCGGCCATGAACCGTGGCGAGGAGAGACCCCCACCCGGCCTTCGGCCATCCTTTCCCACCTGCGCTCCGCTCCGGCGGGCGAGGGAATTTGGACGGGGCGGTTCATGGAGGAAGGCGAAGGATGGTCGCGGCGCGGAGCGCCATGGTGGCGTCGTAGGGGTTGAGAACGGCGAGAATCGCGGCGAGATCCGGGGTCAGGTTCCGGGCATAGATCGTTCCGTCAGGAAGGATCATGAAGTCAGTGGCGGGCGACTCGGGGTCGGGTTGGACCGCGTGTGGTGGGTAGGGATGCGGGGCCACCCTGGGGGCATTGACGTCGGGGATGGGCGGGTGGGTCATCATGGAACCAGGTTCAGGCGGCATTCTTGAGCCAGAGCCAGGGCGCGATCGAGTTCGGTTCGCGGTAGAGGAACGCGAAGCTCCGGATGCCGGGCCGCGTGCCAGGCCGGCCAATAGCCGCTGCGCAGGCTGACCTTCACGTCGGGGAGATGTTGGGAAAGCCAGTGTGCGGCGGGTGCCCAGCAGCAGTCGACATGGCCGGGCATCAGCAGGTGACGGACAATGAGCTCCGAAGTATCGCCTTCTCCGACCATCCAGAGGAGGTTGCTCGTGACGGTGGTCCAGTAGTCGGCGGCGTGAGGAATGGCGGCGAGGCGGTGGGCGCAATCGGCGTTGCCGAACTTCAGGTCGGGCAGCCAGACATCGAACAGGCCACTGAGCAACGGCCGGGCGGCTTCGGTGAAGCACGCGTTGGTCTTGAGAACGAGCGTGGCGTTGTCGGGCAGAGCGGCGACGAGTTCCAGCAGGCCGGGGAGGTGGATGGTGGGTTCGCCGCCGAGGATCATGAGGCTGCGGGCGCCGTGGGCGAGGGCGGCGCGGGCGCGGTCTGCGAGGCGGACGGCATCAAGCTCCGAGCCGGCGCGGGGATTCCAGCTGGGCGCGCCGGTGATGCAGAAGTCGCAGCGGAGGTTGCAGCCGCTGAGGGACACAGCGAACGACGGCAGGAGTTGGAGTTCATCGGAGACATCGGTTTGAGCGGCGAAGAAGCGTGCGTCGGGTCCGGCGTGGCAACGACCGGAGGGTCCGGCGAGGCGGTCGGCGCCGCAGTGATGGAGGCAGAGGTGGCAATCGGCGAGGGATTGGCGGGCCAAGGGAAGCCGTTCGCGGGCGAGGGCAGACCGGGGAGGGACGAGACGTTGCCGTCGTGCGAAACGGGTGGGAGCAAGCCCTGGCAACGACGTGGAAACGGCGGTGGTCATAGTTCGAGGCGCCGCATGCGTGGGCGATCGGCGGCGCGGTTGGCGCGTTGGCCACCGAGGGCGCCATGAATGCGGAGCCCGATCCAGCCGGCGGAAGCGCCGCAAACCAGAGCGAGCACAAATCGCCAGCCGACGGCGAGGGCGGGGAGGAGAATGCAAAGGGCGGTGATGGCTGCCGATGCGGTGGCGGAGATTTCCGGGCCTCCGAACAGTTGGAAGCGCTGGGAACGATTCAGGGCGTGCCAAGCGACGAGCAAGCCGAGCAGGGCGCCTGCATGGGTGAAGGTGGGCATGGCGGCACTTGCCAGAAAGTAGATGGCGAGCCCGGACGCGATGGTGCAGCCGAGGTAATAGCCGAGGAAGAATCCGAGGTTCCAAACCCGTTCAACCGCTCCGCCGAGGAAGACGAGAAACAAGGCGCCCAGGATGGCATTCAAGGGGTCATTCGTCACCAGCGCGTAGGTGATCAGGCGCCAGGGTTGGAAGCCGGTCACGGCCGACGAATCCAGGGCCAGCGCAGGAAACGGAGAGAGTGCGATCGTGGCTCGGGCCAGGAAACCAGCCAGACTGCCTCCGACCCAGAGAACGAGGAGAACTCGCGTGCCGCGGGTGAGGGAGCGCCAGAAATGGAAGAGCCAGGACATGAGGGGAGGAGGGGAAGGTTGAGGCGGGATTTCAGGATCCGAACAGCCGTTTCCACCACGAGGTAGGGGATGCTTCGTGCGTTGGGGCGAGCGAGGCGGCGAGGCGATGGGTAAGATCCGGCGGGACAGGGGTGGCCTGGCAATCGGCCCGCAGCGCGTCCTCGGGCGTGGGGAAGACGTGGCCTTCCGTTTGGGAATTCGTGCTCGGAACGCACTCCTCCTGTGGACGTTGGTTGAGGCGGGTTTCGTTGTTCATGAACAGGAACGATTTTCAGAGGGTGGGCACGTCTTGGGAACATGAACCGAGGAGCGAGGAGTGTGACGAGCGGCCCTCACCCCGGCCCTCTCCCGGGGGGAGAGGGAGCGTGAGCGCCGCGGGTCTCGGAGGGTTGAGTAGGGCTTTGGCAGCAGCGAGTCGCGACGGCTCGGAGTGACAGGGTCTTGGCATGTCGCAGAGGGCAATACTCGACTCCCTCTCCCTCCGGGAGAGGGTTGGGGTGAGCGAGCCTGCTTCAACCCTCGCGATGGCTTGCATGGATGATTCATGGGCAGGGTTGAAGACTACGCCGTGGTGGCGAAGGCGGCGGCGAAGGCCTTTCGGGCGCGATGGAGCTTTCCGCGGACGGCGTCTGGGGATTGGCCCGTGAGATCGCCGATCTCGGCGTAGCTCATGCGTTCATCGGCGACCAACAGGAGCAAGAGCCGGTATTCCTCGGGCAGATGGCCTAGGGTGGAGCCGATCCGTTCTCCCAGTTCCTTGATCTCCAAAACGCGCAGTGGGGAATCGGTCGGCGACTGGGTGGAGTCCCAGATGGCGTCGTCGGAGCTGGGAACGAGGTTTCGGGCTGCCCAACTGGCGGTGAGGTTGCGGCAGTGATTGATGGCGATGCGGTAAAGCCAGGTGCGCCAGCTGGAATCGTGGCGAAACTCGCCCAAGTGCTGCCAGGCTTTGAGAAACACGTCGTGGGTGACGTCCTGGGCGCGGTTCGGATCGCCGAGGTAGCGAAGCGCGAGGTAATAGATGGCCTGCGAATGCTCCTGGTAAACGGCCGCAAAATCCTCGGAACCGAGCGCGGAAGATTCCGTCCCGGGCGGGGGGATTGGCGGTGATTCGCTCACACTCTCGGCGACAGGCATCGACACTTTGACAGGGCAAGGCGACGGATGTCACGCGGGCGTCGTGTCCCCTGGTATCCGATGGCGAGGAGGGCGCGGGATTGACCTGAACCCGGCCGGATGATCCTCTCGGCAGCATCAGCCGCGTGCTCCTCCTGGAATCGGGCGAAGCCGTGGTGTTTGTCGGGAGCCAGCACATGTATGCCAATCCATCGAAATCCTCGGACGGCGCGGCACCCGCGTGCGGGCGCGTTCACCCTGATCGAACTGCTGGTGGTGATCGCGATCATCGCGATTCTGGCCAGCATGTTGTTGCCGGCGTTGAGTCGGTCGAAGACCCAGGCATTGACGGCACGCTGCATCTCCAATCTGCGGCAGGTCGGTATGGGACTGGCGATGTACACCGGGGACAACACCGACAAGTTCCCGTTCTCAGGCCGCGGTTGGCCCCAGATGCCGTTCGTCGATCTCCTCCGCTTAATGGACCCGTACATCAGCACGAATGGCCGCAGCTTTTATCTCTGCCCGGCGGACAAGGGGTTGCCCTGGAACATCGCATGGACGCGGGTCAACGGGGCGGGGAACGGCATCCGGACCAACGAACTGCCGTTCCCTTGCTCGTACTATTACTTTCACCAGTTCTACAACGACGACACCCAGTCGCCGAAGCTGACGGCGCGATCGACCACCGACGTGCGGCATCCGTCCAAGAAGTCGATCTCGCCGTGCTTTGCGGAACCCGAGAACGGCAATCTCGGGGATCGGAACATTGCCCATGGGAAGGAAGGTGTGCCGCTGCTGTTCGTGGATGGGCATTCCGAATTTGTGAAGTATCGGCGGTTGAACAAGACGGTGCCGTACGGCGAGTACAACCTGGATTGGACGGTGGGTGGGTTGGGGGCGGGTGAGGATTTGAAATGAACGTTGGTCGCGAGTCAACGGACTCGACCCAATCCAAACTGGTCGCCGGCGGCGGTGACCCGTCCGTCGGTGAATTGCAGTTCCATCATTTTTTCGCTGTGAACCGGTGCGCCGGTTTCGTCGGTGAGGCGCGTGACGAGGGTTCGCGTGGCGACGTCGAAGACTTCGCCAGTAGAGGGCCAGGCGTGGTGGCCATCGAGGCGGAAGGTGATCCAACCGGGTTGTTCACGCACCTCAAGGCTGGCGATCTGCCGTGGCGGTTCCACGGTGTTGTCGAAGACGTGAAGGCGTTGGTTGGTGGCATCAACGACCCAGACTTGTTTCTCGTCCGGTGTGAGACCGACGCCGTGGCTGGGGCAGGAGTGACGTTTGACCGGGCCCTTTGAGAAGCCCTGGACTTCGACCCGGTGGAGCTTCCGGCCGGTGGTCAGGTCGCCGATCTCGAAGCCTAGCAGTTCGTCGACGCACACATAGGTGCGGGTGTGCCGACCGTTGATGGTGAACGGGCGGATGGAATTTCCGAACGGACCTGTTTTACGGGACACCTCACCCCGGGAGAGGTCGACTTCGGTCAAGATGGGTGAGAAGCGGTCTGCGAGGTAGGCGCGGGAACCGTCGAGACTGACCACCGTGTTGTGAGCGGCTTTGAAGCCATCGAAGCGTTTACGGATGTCACCGGTGTCCGGGTCGATGAGGTTCCAGAATGATTTCTCCAGCGATGGCACGACAATCGAGGTGCCGTCCGGCGAAATGGCAAGTCGATCACAGCCACCGTCGTAGGTGCGTTCCCAGAGGAGTTTCTCGGTGATGAGATCGTAACAGGCGAGTTTGGAGAGGGTGGTGACGTAGAGGCGTTGGTTCGGGAGGGAGGCGGCGATGCCTTTGACGTTCATCGGTTTTCCGGCGTCGGTCAGGCCCGCGGCAGGGATGCGGCGGAGGCAGCGGTAGTCGTGGTCGATGTCGAAGACGAGGATGCCATGGCCGCCGAATTCGAGGTAGTCGCGGATTCCGGGGGTGGCGGCGTAGAGGCGGCGCTCCAGCGAGGCGGCATGGAGAAGGGGGGCTAGCAGGAGCAGGCCAGCGACCACGCAGCGGAGGGAGACATTCATAGGGGCGTGGGTGGAGTATGACGAAGGGCGGTGAATTGGGAATGGTGGATTCGGCAAGGTATCCGTCGTCAGAGTGGGGTCGGCGGGGAAGGCAACCTGAGCGGGGTGTTCCCAGGAAAAACGGGAATTCGGACTTGGATTCGGAGTGCTGGTTCTTTACTGACGAACGATCGCATGAGTTCCACCCCGAGCATCGCGTCGGCGCCATGGTGGCGTTCGTTGAGCCGCTATCATTGGTTTGTCTTCAGCATGGCGAGCCTGGCATGGCTTTTCGACTGCCTGGACCAGCAGCTGTTTATTTTGGCGCGTCCGGCGGCAATGAAGTCATTGCTCCCGCCCGGATTGGATCCCAACGAGTACGGCGGCTATGCCACGGCGATCTTTGTGGCGGGTTGGGCGACAGGGGGGCTGTTTTTTGGGGCGATTGGCGATCGGATTGGGCGGGCGCGGACGCTGACCATCACCGTGCTGATGTATTCGGTCTTCACGGGACTCTCGGCGTTGTCGACGGGTTGGCTCGACTTTGCGGCGTACCGGTTCATCACGGGCCTTGGGGTGGGTGGAGTGTTCGGTCTCGCGGTGGCGCTGATCGCCGATGCACTTCCAAATGATTCGCGAAGTGGGGCACTGGGAATGCTTCAGGCTCTGTCGGCGGTGGGGAACGTGACGGCAGGTTTGATCAGTATGGGGGTCGGGCATCTCGTGGGGACGAACAGACTGACAGCCGATTGGTCGTGGAAGCTGATGTTTTTGATCGGGGCGGTGCCGGCGTTTCTTTGCGTGTTTCTCCAATGGCGGCTGAAGGAGCCTGAAAAATGGGTGAAGGCGCGTGAGGAGGGGCGGCGAACGGGCGTGGCCTTCGGGTCGTATGCGTCGTTGTTCGGGGAGGCGCGGTGGCGGAAGCCGGCGTTGTTCGGAATGATGCTGTGTGTGGCAGGCGTGATTGGGTTGTGGGGCATTGGCTTTTTCGCCCCGGAGTTGGTGGGGCCGGTGATCGAGCGCTCGTTGCGTGAGCAACAATTGCCGGCGGAACAGATTGCCGGAGCGCGGGCCATCTGGATCGGGATCAACTCCATCGTCTTCAACATCGGAGCATTCATCGGGATGATCACGATGACGAAGATGGCGCAGCGTTACGGCCGCCGGCCGGCTTTTGCGGTGGCGTTCGTGGCAGCGATGTTCGCGACGATGGGTTACTTCCAGTTCTTCAACGGGAAGAGCGATATCTGGATGAGCGGCGTGATGGGGGCCTGCCAACTGGCGTTGTTCGCCGGATTTGCCATCTATCTTCCCGAGCTTTTCCCGCTTCGGTTGCGCAGCACGGGCACGAGTTTTTGCTACAACGTGGGTCGATTCCTGGCGGCCAGCGGGCCCTTTACCCTGGGACAACTCCAGGCTGCGTTGAAGGCTGGCGCTACGACGCCGGAGGCCAAGATCGAGGCGTTCCGGAGCGCCGCGACCTACATGAGCGCGATCTTTCTACTGGGGTTGGTCGCGTTGATCTTCCTGCCTGAAACCAAGGGTCGACCGCTGCCGGAGGACGAGGTGGTGCCGGTGCCGGTGCCGGTGCCGGTGCCGAGTCGGTGAGGGTGAGCGGGCGAACTTTTCTGACCGCAAGGTCAGATCTTCCACGTTCGTTGCGGCGCCAATCTCACCATCGGGCAGGTCATTGGCCCTATCCTCGCACTCGAGCGCTAACCCGCCGTGCACGCGCTCACGAACGACTCGAAGATCTTTGCGTGGATGGGGTACCGGTCCCGAAGTCGTTCGGGATGAAATTGGACCGAGACCAAAAACGGCAACACCGCCAGGTCGGGGTGCGCTTCCAGGGCTTCGATGACGCCGTCCGGGCTCCTGGCGGCAACACGCAGGGGCGGTGCCACGCGGTCGACGGCCTGATGATGGGTGCTGTTGACCCCGAAGGCGGCGTTCCCGGCGAGTTCCGCAAGCAGCGTTCCGGGTTCCGGAAAGACCTCGTGGACGGCCTGGAAACGCTCGGGTTGACGGTTGTGGGAGATGGAACCGGGGCGCTGGAGCGGAAGGTCCGCGATGAGGCTTCCGCCCAGGGCAACGTTGAGGATTTGCTGGCCTCGACAGATGGCCAACAGGGGGCGGCTTTGGCGAAACACTTCGTCGATGAGGATCAATTCGAAGAGATCGCGATCGCCATCGGCGCGAACCACCGTCATGGCGACAGCTGGGGGGAGTTGGGTTGAGTACAGCTCGGGTCGGACATCTTCACCTCCGGTGAGAAGCACGCCCGCGCAGCGGCGGACGGCGTCGCGAACGAGGCCTTGATCGCGGGTGCAAGGCAGGACGAATGGCAATCCACCAGCGGCATAGATGGCGTCGGAGTAACGTTGCGAGAGGCTGATCGCGGCGTCAGGGAACTCCGATCCCTCGCGTTCGGTGTGTGCGGAAACGAGGATGAAGGGTCGCGTTTTCGGCATGGCGATTGAGATTCTAGAGCATGTCGCACGCGCGCATCAGGGTTTCCTGGATGTCGAGCTCGAACGCGGGCGCTGCCGGCGCTTCCGAGAATCTCGAAAAACCGAGGCGGGCCGGCGTTGGGTTGGAGGGGGGCGCCAAGCGGATCTTCAAGGTGATGTCGACGGCCACTTGCCTCGGGAGGTCGGGTGGAGGTTAATCGTCGGCGTGCGCTGGCGGAAAGCGGCCATTCTTGGCGTTGGACTCCTGGGCGGCTCTCTTGGGATGGCGTTACGCCGTCGCGGGCTGGCCGGCGAGGTGTATGGGTTTGTGCGTCGGGAGGCGACGGCGAAGGAGGCCATGGAAGTGGGAGCCGTGGACCGGGCGGGCGGTTCATTGGAGGAGGCCGTTGCGGGAGCGGATCTGGTGGTGTTGTGCACGCCGGTAGCGCAGATGGCTGGATTGGCACGGGAGATTGCGCCGCTCTTGGAGCCGGGGGCGTGTGTGACGGATGTGGGTTCGGTGAAGGAGGCCGTGGTTGTCGCGGCAGAGGGGCCGATTGCAGGGGCGGGTGGATGTTTTATCGGGAGCCATCCCATGGCGGGTTCCGAGCGGACCGGAGTGACTGCGGCTCGGGAAGATTTGTTTTGCCGTGCGGTGTCGGTGGTGACGCCGACGGAGGCGAGTGATGCCGGCGCGTTGGAACGGGTCAGGGGATTGTGGGAAGCGGTGGGGGCGCGGGTTTTGACGATGACGCCGCGGCATCACGACGTGCTGGTGAGTCGGAGCAGTCATCTTCCCCATCTCCTGGCGGCGACCCTGGCCCGGTTTGTGTTGTCGCCGGAGCAACCGGCTGAGCAGGGGTGTTTGTGCGCGACGGGATTTCGTGACACGACGCGGGTGGCATCGGGTTCACCGGAAATGTGGCGGGACATCGCCTTGGGGAATCGGGTGGCCCTTCTGGCGGCGTTGGATGGGATGCAGGGAGCCCTCACGGAATTCCGGGGTCTGCTGGAGGCCGGGAATGGCCGGGCGGTGGAGGATTATTTCCGTTTGGCCAAGGAACGACGGGATGCCTGGTGTGGGCATGGGGCGGGGTTGTCGCCCGAATAGACCGAGAGCGTCCGATCGCTTTCGCCAATCGAAACTGGACCTGATCTGCGGGACCTGGAACTCATCTGCGCCGACCGAACCGTGCCACTACCATCACTCATCGAGATTGAGCCCTTGGGGGAAGCCCCAAGGTCGCGTGTCACCGTTCCTGGATCGAAGAGCATCACGAACCGGGCCCTGGTTTTAGCGGCGTTGGGGCGGGGTCGCACCACGCTTCGGGGTGCGCTTTGGAGCGAAGACACCCAGGCGATGACGGAGTGTTTGGAACGACTGGGGTTCGACGTGCGGGTGGAAAGGGACCCGAAGGAGTCGGGCAACAGGACGATTTCCGTGGTGGGTCTCGAGGGAACAATTCCGGCGTCACGAGGAATGGCGGGGCCGGTGGAACTGTTTGTCGGAAATGCGGGGACGGCGGCGCGGTTCTTATCGGCGATGGTGTGTCTCGGGACGGGGGTTTATCGGTTGTCGGGCGTGCCGCGGATGCATGAGAGGCCGCAGGCGGAACTGTTTCGGGCATTGCGCGAATTGGGGTACCGGCTCGAAGCGGTGAATGACCGGCTGCCGGTGGTGATTCATGGGGGTGGACGTCGGCCGGGGCACTGCGCGGTGAGTGTGAACGAGAGTTCGCAGTTTGCATCAGCGCTGATTCTGGGAGCGGGCACGGGTGGCTGGGAGGTGTCGGTGGCGGGCGGCGATGAGGAAGAACTGCCGTATGTGGAAATGACCCGGCAGATGGTCCGCCGATTTCCGGTGAACGGGGGCGAGTTCGTGGTGGAACCGGATGCCTCGAGCGGCAGTTATTTTTTTGGGGCGGATGCGGTGTTGGGACGTGGGACGCGCGGGGGTGGGAGGATTGAAGTGGAAGCGTGGCCGGACTCGGGTTGGCAGGCGGATGCGGCGTTTCCAAAGTATCTGCCGCTTCCGGTTGAAATCTCGAGGGCGACGGACCTGGCGGACAGCATCATGACGGCGATCGTTTTGGCACCTTTTGGGGAGCGGCCGGTACGATTCACGCGTCTGGGGCGGCTCAGGGTTCAGGAGTGCGAGCGGGTGTTCGCCTTGCGGACGGAGTTGGCCCGGTGCGGGGCCCGGGTGGAGGAGGAGGGGGACACGCTGGTGGTTCATCCATCGGCGTTGCACGGGGCGGAGGTGGAGACCTACCGTGATCATCGCATGGCGATGTGTTTTGCGATGGTGGGGCTGAAAGTGGCGGGGATTCGGCTGAAGGATCCGGGCTGTGTTCGGAAGACGTTCCCGAATTTTTTCGCCAAGCTGGCTGAGCCGGCGCCGAGGGGATTGGGCGTTCGGATCCGGGTGCCGGGCCGGGTCGATGTGCTGTCGGGGAGCGCGCTGTTGGCGGATTGAAGGGGTTTGGAAGGATTTTCGACCGTAAACATGAGCAAAAACACCATCGTCATCGCGCTGGACGGACCGAGTGCCAGCGGCAAAGGCACCTGTGGCCGGCACCTTGCCCGCAAACTGGGCTTTCGTTTCGTCGACACCGGGGCGATGTACCGGACGCTGACGTGGCACTGTCTGCGAATGGGAGTGGATATCGCGGATTCGGCGCAGGTGATGGCGACGATTCGGAACTGGGGAGCGGAATTGAAAGTGGAGGAAGGGGAGGTGCGGTTGTTGGTGGAAGGCTACCATCCGGCGGCCGAGATCCGGTCGGACGACGTTTCCAATACGGTGGCGAACGTTTCGCCGATTGCGGGTGTGCGGGTGTGGATGGTGCGCACCCAGCGCGAGTGTTTGGCATTCGGGGATCTGGTGATGGACGGGCGGGATATCGGAACGCATGTCTTTCCGGAGACGCCCTTCAAATTCTTTCTGACCGCGACGGATGAAGTGCGGGCGCGTCGGCGGAAGGCAGAAGGATCGAGGGACAACACGGTGGAGCGTGACCGTCGGGATGCAGCGCGAACGGTGGCGCCCTTGGAACCGGCGCGCGACGCGGTGATCGTGGACAATTCGCACGAGAGTCCGACGGTCACGACGGAGTTCATGCTCGCTCATTTCCAATCGCGCCGCCAATTTCTGGGGCTTTGAGTGCTGAAATGCACGCTACAGGGGAGAGGCGGAAAGGGGCCGTGTTGGTGGCGATTGACGGTCCTGGGGCATCCGGGAAAAGCACGGTGTCGCGAGCTGTGGCGGGGGCGTTGGGCTTCGCGTATGTGGATTCTGGGGCCATGTATCGCACCCTCGGGTGGCACTGCCTGCGAAGCGGAGTCGATCTGAAGGATTTGAAGGCGGTTTCGACGGCCTGCCGGCGTTGGAAGACCCGGCTCTTTTTCGACCAAAACGCGCTCTCGGAAGTGGTTTTGCTCGTGGACGGATACCGGCCGACGGAGGAGATCCGATCGAAGGAAGTGAGCGCGGCGGCCTCCGATGTGGCCGTGGTGGCAGGGGTGCGAGCGTGGATGAAACAGAAGCAGCGGGAGTGCGTCCAGTTCGGGAATCTGGTAATGGAGGGTCGGGACATTGCCACGAACGTGTTCCCGGAGACAGATTTCAAGTTTTGGCTGGATGCCTCCCCTACGGAGCGGGTGCGCCGGCGTCAGGCGCAGGGCGTGGATGAAAACCTCGCGGCGCGTGACCGGCAGGACAGCCAGCGGGCCGTCGCGCCGCTCATGGTGGGGCTGGGCGCGGTACGGATCGACACCACCGGACGTCCGGTGGACGACATCGTGAGGGAGATCGTGGAAAGGGTGCGGGCAACCGAGATCTTGCAGGTCTCAGAAGTCTCATAGGTCCTATAGGTCTCATAGGTCCTATAGGTCCCATAGGTCCTATAGGTCCCATAGGTCCTATAGGTCCCATAGGTCCTATAGGTCCCATAGGTCCTATAGGTCCCATAGGTCCCATAGGTCCTATAGGTCCCATAGGTCCCATAGGTCCCATAGGTCCCATAGGTCCCATAGGTCCCATCGGGGCCCCATGGGACCTATGGGACTCATGTCCGAACTCGGTCGACTCGGGAGGCGGGGGTTTCTAGGGTGGTGGCAGTATGTTTTTGAAGCCGCTGGTGATTGCCGGTCGGGAATTTAAATCGCGCCTCATTTTGGGGACGGGGAAGTTTTCGTCGCCGGAAGCGATGCGGGATGCCTTGACGGCCAGTGGTTGTGACATGGTGACGGTGGCGTTGCGGCGGGCGGACCTTTCCGGGGAGCGCGACCCGTTTGCGAACATCCTGGAGTACGTGGATTCGAGTCGTTACCTGCTGCTACCCAACACGAGCGGGGCGATGAACGCGGACGAGGCGGTGCGATTGGCCCGGCTGGCGAGGGCCGCGGGATTGCCGAACTGGATCAAGCTGGAGATCCACCCGGACCCGCGATTTCTCCTGCCGGACCCGATTGAGACACTGCGGGCGGCGGAGATCCTGGTGAAGGAAGGCTTCGTGGTGCTGCCGTACATCAACGCGGACCCGGTTTTGGCGAAGCGCCTGCAGGAGGTAGGTACGGCGACGGTGATGCCGTTGGGTTCACCCATCGGCTCGAACCGGGGAATCCAAACACGCGATCAGATTCGAATCATTGTCGAACAGGCGACTGTTCCGGTGGTGGTGGATGCGGGCATTGGAGCGCCGAGCCACGCGGCGGAAGCGATGGAACTGGGAGCGGACGCCGTGTTGGTGAACACGGCGATTGCGGTGGCCTCAGATCCGAACCGGATGGCACGGGCCTTTGCCCAGGCGGTGGAGGCCGGCCGGGCGGCGTACGAAATCGGACTCGCCGAAGCGCGAAGCGAAGCGACTGCAACGAGTCCGCTGACCGGCTTTCTGGGCTAGCGGCCCTTCGGATCCAGGTTCTGTTTTAAATCGTCGTCGGTGGCGGTCGACGCAACGCCGTTCGGGGGGACCTCGACTTTGGCGATCCAGAGCAGGGCATTGAGAAGCACTTTCCGGAATTCGTCATTGGCCCAGTTCCGGTGGAAGTGGGCGCCGGTGAAGCCGAAGCCGCGACCGCCATCGGGGCGTTCGGTGCACCACATGACGTGCTGGATTTCACCGCGGGCGACGGAAGCGCGGACGTGGGGATTGCCGCTGTGAGGGCCGTCGGGGCGGTCGAGGGTGCTCTTGGGCGGGTGGGCGCTGAGAATCGGGGTGACGCCCTTCATGCCTTCGGGAAAGCGCATGTGATAATACCATTCGTCCCGGGCCTTGAATGGTTTGACGCCACGGGTGATGGGATGCTCGGGAAATGCGGTGAACTCAGCGTCCCAATGGGGATTGACGCTCCAGAAGGTTTCGAAATAGCCCCCGGTCCACTTCAGCCAAGCCTCGCCGGGATCCCCTTTCGGAACCTCGACCCCGTAGTGGCAGGTCCCAAGACCAACGCCTTGTGCCATGAGTTCCCCGAGTTTTTTGAGGCGTTCCGGTCGGATGGCGGGGTGCCCATTGCCGCCATCGCAATAGACGAACACCGCCGCGGCGCGATCGAAGGCGTTGTCGTTGGTGGGCCAGCCGTTGCGATGAACCTCGGCGCGGACGCCGGGTTGCTCGTTGAGTTTCTTGGCGAGGAGTTGGCAGCCGGCGTGGTGTTCATGTTCACCCGGTCCGTGGCTGGGAGAGCCGGCGATCAGGACGATCTTCGTTTCAACCACGGCCCGTGCGGTGGTGGTGGCGCCAAGACACGCGACAGCCAGGAGGGCGAAGAGGCGGAGTTTCATGGGCTGAACCTTGGCGAGAACGGGGCCGGCCTGCAACCATCGGTCTGATTCAGGTCAACACTCGGCGGCTGTTTTCGCGAAGCCAGCGTTCCGCATCGCGCCACGCGGGAAAGAACTGCTCGACCACCGCCCAGAACCGGCGCGAATGGTTCATTTGACGGAGGTGAGCGAGTTCGTGGGCGATGAGGTAATCCCGGACAAAGAGTGGTATTTGGACGAGGCGCCAGTTGAGAGAGATGGTGCCTCGGCGCGAGCAGGAGCCCCAGCGCGAGCGCTGGTCACGCACCTGGACCCGCTCGATGGTGAGATGGTGGAGGTCTGCAGCGCCAAGAACCAGAGGCGGCAGCTCTGCCGCGGCGAGGGAACGCAGGTGACGTTCGACCGCGGGGCGCCAGTCCTTGTCGCGGGGCGGGAGGGGAAAGACAAAGTCGCCGATTCGCGCGTGGTCGGTGTGGGTGACGATGGGCAGGCGGTCCCCCCGGAACCAGACCAGGGAACCGGGTCCCCAACTCGCCTTGTGGCTGGGCGTCTGGGCGACCCGCAGCAACTGTTCGCGAATCCAGGATTCCTTTTCGATGGCGAAACGTCGGGCGAAGGCTTCGGTGCCACCCCGTGGGATGGTGACATGGACGATCCCGTCGCGGGAGACGCGGAGGATATAGCGACGGGCGCGAGAGTTCTTCTTGAGGGTGAGCGGAATGGCGGCAGGCAGGATTGGCTGGGGCGGCGCAGTGGCATGTTGGGAATCATCCGAGGAGGGGACCGCAGGCGGCGGCGAGGTGTTTCCGGATGCGGGAGAAGGAGTTGGGACTGGAGCAGTCCCAGGGACGGACCTGGGCGGTGAAGGGGCCGCAGGGCGTTCGGTGAGCCAGAGCTCAAGCTGCTGGAGCCAGCTATGGGGCACGCCGAAAGGGTGCTCGGACGGGGCTGGATTTGGCGAGAGCGGAGGCGAGGGAGGGCGGGAGGTTGCGGAACGTCTTTGCGGGGTGTAGGGCGGAAGGTAGGGTGACCCCCAGTCATGACTGACGAGCAAGCAAGCGGAGTGAAGTTGGGGCGGTTGAAGTCCCTGGGACAGTTGCTGAACCCGGTGGTTCACGTGGGCAAGGGGGGATTGTCGGAGTCCCTGGTGGCGACGGTGGATCAGGCCCTGAAAGACCACGAACTGATCAAGGTGAAGTTCGAGGCGGTGAAGGAGCAGAAAAAGGTGTTGGCGCCCGAACTGGCGGCGAAGACGGGCAGCCGGATGGTTCAGCGGGTGGGGAACGTGGTGGTGCTGTACCGGGAACATCCGGACCCCGAGCAACGGAAGATCCGGTAAACCTCAGGGGGTCGCGCGCACGGTGTAACCGCCGGATTTCTCGTCGTGGACCAGCTTGAGGAGGCCGCGATGCTGGGCTTCGTGGAGGAGTTCGTTAAACGACCGGCAGCCGTAGGCGCGCTCATTGAAGCCCGGGTTGCGGCGTTTCAAGGCCTGCTTGATCATGGAACCCCAGATGTGTTCGTCCTCCTCGCGTTCCTCGGTCAGGGCATCAAGGGTTTCGGCGACCATGACGAGGGCCTTTTCAAGCGAAGGACCCGCGTGGGGATCTGCCGGCGAGTTCACAGGGCTGGAATGGAGCGGCTGGGGTGTGGGACTGGGTTGGGGCGTCGACGTGGAGCTGGCGAGGGAGGAGGACTGGGTCGCGGAAGCACGGGATGCGATGGCGCGGGGGCGGGCGGGTTCCTTGGCGCGGACCACCCGCACGAGATCGTCGTAATACAGGAACTCGTCGCAGTTCTTGATGAACAGATCGGCGGTGGAGTTTTTGACGCCGACGCCGACGACTTTTTTGGCGTTTTCGCGAAGTTTGCTGACGAGGGGTGAGAAGTCGGAGTCGCCGCTGACGATGACGAAGGTGTCGACGTGGCCCTTGGTGTAGCAGAGGTCGAGGGCGTCCACGACCATCCGGATGTCGGCGGAGTTCTTGCCGGACTGTCGGATGTGGGGGATTTCGATGAGCTCGAAGGCGGCCTCGTGGAGGTCGCGTTTGAATTCCTTGAACCGGTCGAAGTCGCAGTAGGCCTTTTTGACGACGATATGCCCCTTGAGCAGGAGGCGTTCGAGGATCTTCTGGATATCGAAGCGGGGGAAGTGAGCGTCCCGGGCACCGAGGGCGACGTTTTCGAGGTCGAGGAAGACCGCCATGGTGGCGTTGGAATCATGGGCGCTCATAGGACTAGGGTACGACAGGGGTAGGGTTGGTCGGATGGTTTGCCGGCGGAAAGCGAAAAGGTGGGGAAAGGGAGGGCGTCCGGAAGTTGCCAACCGGCGTGGCACTCCGACAGACTGAACCCCACATGTCGGCGCCGTTCTACATCACGACAGCCATTGATTACCTGAATGGCCAGCCTCATCTGGGGCACGCTTATGAGAAGGTGGTGACGGACGTCATTGCCCGCAGCCGGCGGAGTCTGGGGGAGTCGGTGTTCTTCCTGACGGGCCTGGACGAGCATGGGCAGAAGGTCCAGCAGGCGGCGGTGGCGGAGGGGAAGTCGCCGCAGGACTATTGTGATGAATTGGCGGTGGTGTGGAAGGGGTTGGCGACGAAGCTCAACCTGAGCCACGACGACTTCATCCGGACGACGGAACCACGGCATCGGCAGGTGGTGCAGGCAGTGCTGGCGAAGCTTCACGCGCAGGGTGAGTTTCGGGTGGGCACTTACGAAGGCTGGTACTCGCCGAAGGAAGAGACATTTCTGACCGCCAAGGACCGGCTTCCGGACGGTCTTTTTCCGGCCAGCTACGGCGAGGTGATCACCCTGTTGGAGAGCAATTATTTCTTCCCGCTGAAGCCGTATCAGGCGTGGTTGATCGACCACATCGAGTCGAATCCGGACTTCATCCGGCCGGCCTACCGACGGAACGAGGTGCTTGGATTTTTGCGGAGCGAGACGCTGGAGGACCTGTGCATTTCCCGGCCGAAGGCGCGCCTCGCGTGGGGGATTCCGCTGCCGTTCGATTCGGAGTACGTGACCTACGTGTGGTTTGATGCGTTGACCAACTATGTGACGGTGCCGGCGTCGATGGGGGATGCGGGGGCGGCGGGGCCGTTGGGATTGCCGGTGCGGGCGGATGCGCCGTTGCTCTGGCCAGCGGTGCACGTGATCGGGAAGGACATTCTGAAGTTTCACACCGTGTACTGGCCGATCATGTTGAAGGCGGCCGGGCTGCCGGTGCCGCGCCAGGTGCTGGTGCATGGCTGGTGGCAGAAAGACGGCCAGAAGCTGAGCAAGACCACGGGCAACGTGGTGGATCCCATCGCGATGGTGGAGGACTGGGGCGTGGATGCCTTCCGGTATTACGTGACCCGGGAGCTGGACTTGGGACCCGACGGCAACTGGACGGATGCGGGCTTTGCGGCGCGCTACCAGGCGGAACTGGCGAACGGGTTGGGGAACCTGGTGAATCGGTCGCTCAAGATGCTGAAGAGCTACCGGGCCGGCAAGGTTCCTGCCCGTTCCGATACGCTCGCGGCAGATGCGACGCGGTCCGCGGATGCGGTGAAGGCGGCGTATGTGGCATTCGAACTCCAAGGGGCGTTGATCGCGGCCTGGGAGTTGGTGAATCGGGCGAACAAGTACGTGGAAGAGACGGCGCCGTTCAAACTGGCAAAGGATCCGGCCCAATCGGCCCGATTGGACGAGGTGCTCTACAGTCTGGTCGAGGCTTGCCGGGTCTTGGCCGTTCTTCTGTGGCCGGTAATTCCCGAGACGGCCGGAAAGATGTACTCGCAACTGGGACTGACGGGAGCCCCTGACCGTATGGAGGCAGCGCGCTGGGGCGGGATGGTCGCCGGCAGCGACGTGGGCGAACCTCAGCCACTCTTTCCACGTCGTGAGCCGGCGGCGAAGAGCGGGGACAAACCCACAACGGCTTGAGGCCCATGATGGACGAGAATCCGTCGGGGTGCGGGGTGGTCGAAGTATCCGGTCCACGGATGACGGGAAGGGATCGCCTTGGGGGCGGGTGGTGGTGGGCGCTGCTGGCGTTGAGTTGGGTGATCGTGAGTGTGGGCGGATCCGCGGCGGTGGCGGCCGGGGTCGATGAAGCGTTTGATGGCGCGGCGCGCCTCTATGAACAGGGGAAGTACCGGGACGCGGCAACGACCTACCAACAGTTGGTCGCGCAGGGTGCCGCGACCGTTTCCGTGCTGTTCAACCAGGGCAACGCCTGGTTCAAGGCGGGGGAAAAAGGACGGGCGATCGCATCCTACCGGCAGGCCCAGAAGCTGGTCCCGCGCGACGCCGATGTCTCAGCGAATCTTGCCTGGGCTCGGACCAAGGTGGGCACGACAGGGACGCCACGCGTGGAGGCCATGGACCGGTTCCTGGCGCTCCTGACCACGAATGAATGGGCGGTGGCGGCGATGGTCGGCGTGTGGGGATGGTTTGCGCTGATGATGGCGCGTGAGTGGTTGCCGAAGATCCTCGTGCTGAACCCGAGCGGCTGCTGGTTGCTGGCGGTGGGGGCTGCGTTGATCATGGTCGTCGCGTACACCGCGAAAGTCCGGGATCAACGGATGAACGCGGTGGTGATTGCTTCCGAAGCGACGGTTCGATTCGGACCGCTGGAGGAGGCTCAGGCGGCGTTCACGCTGCCCGATGGAGCCGAATTGCTGGTGACCGACCGGAAGGGCGCCTGGTTGGAAGTGCGTGACGGGACAGGGCGCCGCGGGTGGGTTGCCTCCCTAAATCTGGTGATGCTTCCTTGACGTCGCACCGACTTATTCAAGGTCGGCGGATTTGGCTTTGGATTCGGCTTTGGAATCGGGCGGTGGTGCGGAGGCCGAGCGCGGGTAGTGGACGCGCCACAGGACGAGGCCTTCGGGAGGCGCGGTCATGCCGGCTGCCCGGCGATCTTTGCGATCGAGGATGGAAGGGATTGCGTCCGCCGGGATGCGATGAAGTCCGACCTGCGCCAGGGTGCCGGCGATGCCCCGGCACATCCGGTAGAGGAATCCGTCGCCCACGATGCGGATGGTGATGTCCGGGCCTCGGCGTCGAACCTCGCACCCGGTGAGGTTGCGGAGGGTACTGGAGCGGGCGTAGCCGGGGTTGGAGGTGAAGGAGGCGAAGTCATGGCGACCGACGAAGTGTCTTGCGGCCTGCCGCATGGCCGCGACATCGAGGGGGCGTGGGAGATGCCAGACCAACCGGGCGAGGAGGGGATTCGCGGCGGGAGCGTTCCAGATCCGATAACGGTACTCCTTGCCCGCCGCATGGAAGCGGGCGTGGAAGTCGGGGTGGGCACGGGTGGCCTTGAAGATCCGGATGTCCTCCGGAAGGTGGGCATTCAGGGCGAGAACCAGCTTGCGGGGCGTCATGCGCCATTCGTTGGCCGGGATGTCGACGTGGGCGACCAGTCCCAGGGCGTGGACCCCGGTGTCGGTCCGGCTCGAGCCGTGGAGAGGGCCGACTCCCGGGAAGAGCCGGCGGAGGGCGATTTCGATCAACTCCTGGATGCCTTGCCCGCTTTTCTGAGTTTGCCAGCCCTGGTAGCGGGTGCCTTCGAAGGCCACGACGAGCCTGAGGCGGATGTGCTTCATGCCCCGGTGATTCCGACGGAGCCAGAGGCCTGGGCATCGAGATAACTTTGGAGCAGGACGGCGGCGGCCGAGGAATCGACCCGTCCACGGCGTTCCTTCTCGCGCTTGCCGGTCTCGGCAAGCATCCGGTGCGCCTGCAAGGTGGTGAGACGTTCGTCCCACGTCCGGATCGGGATCGCGATGGTTTCCCGGAGCAGGTGGACGAAAGCCTCCACCTTTTGCACGGCAGGCCCGCTGGACCCGTCCATGTTGCGCGGCAAGCCGACCAGGATCAGGGCGATTTCGCGTTCCTGGATCAGGACTTTGAGGGCGTTGAGCAGGGCGGGGAGAGGTTCGGCAGGATGTGGACCCAGCGGATGGGCGAGCATCCCGAGTTCGTCGCTGACGGCGAGGCCGATGCGGACGGTTCCGTGGTCGATGGCGAGAATGCGCATGTGCGGTGGGCGATGAGACGGAGGTGTGGGCGGAGTCAGGTGTCCCGGCGGAGTTGAGCCAGGCATTCTTCGGCAGAACGGATCGTGTGATCGAAATCGGATTCGGTGTGGGCTGTGGAGAGGAAGCCGGCTTCGAACTGGGACGGGGCGAAGTAGACTCCGCGGTCGAGCATGCCATGGAAAAATCGGGCGAACCGGGATCGATCCGATTTCAAGGCATCGTCGAGATTCCACACTGGTTCCCCCGTGAAATATGCACAGAACATGGAGCCGACGCGTTGGACTTGCAGGGGGATGTCGAGACGCTGGGCGGTGTCGCGCAGCGATGCTTCAAAGAGCGCACCGAGCCGTTCGAGACGGTGGTAGGCGGTGCCGTCCTCCAATCCGCGCAGGCTGGCGATGCCGGCGGCCATGGCGAGGGGATTGCCGCTGAGGGTGCCCGCCTGGTAGACGGGCCCAAGTGGCGCGAGAAGGTCCATGATTTCGGCCCTGCCCCCAAATGCGCCCACGGGCAGGCCGCCACCGAGGATTTTGCCAAGGCATGTCAGATCGGGGCGGATGCCAAAACGGCCCTGGGCACCCCCCCAGCCGAGCCGGAATCCGGTCATGACCTCGTCGAAGATCAGAATCGAACCCTGTTCCAGGGTGACTTTGCGAAGCTCCTCCAGGAATCCGGGCCTCGGTGGAAACAACCCGGCGTTCCCGGCGACCGGTTCGACAATGACGCAGGCGATTTCGCTGCCGCGCTCGCGGAAGAGATGTTGGAGGGCGGCGATGTCGTTGAAGGGTATCACCAGGGTGTGCCGGGCGAAGTCGGCGGGTACGCCGGCGCTGTCGGGGTGGCCGAAGGTCAGGGCGCCGGAGCCGGCTTTCACGAGCAGGCAGTCGGCGTGGCCGTGGTAGCAGCCCGCGAACTTGACGATGGCGTCTCGGCGCGTGGCGCCGCGGGCCAGTCGGATGGCGCTCATGCACGCCTCGGTTCCCGAACTGGTGAACCGGACTTTTTCAACGGACGGCACGGCGCTTCGGACGAGGCGCGCGAGGTCGATTTCAGCGGGATTGGGCACGCCGAAGCTGGTCCCGAGCGCGGCCGCTTCCTGGATGGCGCGGACGACCGGCGGGTAGGCGTGGCCGTGAATGGCGGGGCCCCAGGTGCCGACGTAATCGACATACCGGTTGCCGTCGGCATCCCAGATGTAAGGACCCTCGGCGCGCACGGCGAAGAATGGAACACCACCGACGGCACGGAACGCGCGGACGGGGGAGTTGACGCCACCGGGGATGAGTTGGAGCGCGCTTTCGAAAAGTTGGGCGGAGCGGGACCGGTTCATGGGTTTTGGCGTTTCCGCTGGAAGAATGTTTCGCCAAGGGAACCGCGTTCGGTTCGAACAGCGGTTCCAGGACCGACGCCATGTCGTAGGAACCAGCCTTCGGCGGTTTCGAGGGCGAACTGGACCCGGTCGGTTTTGGCGGCGACGGGGTGGGTGTTCTGACGTTCCAGCCGATGGATTTCGAGAATAATGCCTTCGGGGTCGAGGTAGGCGACATCGATATCCATGGGGACATTTTTCATCCAGAAGGAGGTCTGGTGGGCGCGGCCGAAGACAAAGAGCATGGCTTCGGTTTCGGGGACGTTGGTGCGCCACATCATGCCCTTCTGGATGGCGTCGGTGGTGAGGGCGAGCTCCGTGTCGAGGATCTCGGGGCCGACGTAGAGCTTGAGGCGCGGCAAGCCGGTTTGGGGACGTTCGTCGTTGAGAGAGCCTTGGGGCGAGGTGGGCGGTGGCGTTTCCTTGGACGCAGGGGAGGATGGCCCACAACCACCGAGGAGGAGGGCGAGACCCAGGGCGAAGGCCAGGAGATGGGCTTGCACGGCGTGAGTCTGGGCGATGGGAGGCGTGGGAGGCAATCCGTGTGATACGGGTGCGTCTTCCTTCAAGCAGCCTATTCCCAAAGGCATGGGACCCGCCTAGGCTGGTGCCGTGACGTTGCCTGCCGACTATCACATGCACACGCACCTCTGCCACCATGCGGAGGGGCTGCCCAAAGACCTGGCCCGACGCGCTGTGGAGTTAGGGTTATCGGAAATCGGGGTCTCGGAACATAACCCGATGCCAAACGACGACTTCGACCAGTGGCGCATGTATCTCTCCAAGATGGATGAGTACCTGGCGGCGTTGGACGGCGCGCGGGAGGCATTTCCGGACCTCCTGATCCGGTCGGCCCTGGAGGTGGACTACCTGCCGGGTCATGAGCATTGGGTTCGGGATTTGGCCGGGCGGCACGACTGGGATTACTTCATCGGGTCGGTGCACTACATCGAGGGAGGATGGGACATCGACAATCCGGGGAAGCTGGACCAGTGGAGGGCGCGGGATGCGTATGACGTGTGGAGCGCGTATTTCGAGCGTTTGACGGCCGCGGCGGACAGCGGGTTGTTCGAGATCATCGGGCACCCGGACCTTCCCAAGAAATTCCGTTTCATGCCGAGCCGCGATTGTGTGCCGTTGTTCGAGCGTTTTCTGGATGTGGCGTCAGCGCGGGGCGTGGCGATCGAGATCAACACCGCGGGATTGAGGAAAGACTGCCGGGAGATGTACCCGAGCCTGCAATTCCTGAAGCTGGCTTCGGCGCGGGGCGTGGGTTTGACATTTGGTTCTGATGCGCACCAGCCCGGCGAGGTTGGACTGAACTTCGTCGATGCGGTCGCGTTGGCGCGGGAGGCGGGGTATCGGGAATGCCTGCGATTCGAGAAGCGTCGCGCCCGCCGGGTGCCGTTGGATTAGGCCTGCCCGCAGCCCTTGCGCGTTGGGTCCGGGGAGCACTAGGATTTCGGCGTGGCAGAAACGGTAGAGCCCATGGTGGTCCCGGCGCCGGCGATCGGCGAGAAGACCAAGGAAAAGGAAGCCCAGGATCCGGGCTTCTTGGTCATCGTCTGGAACGACCCGGTAAATCTGATGGATTACGTGACGCATGTCTTCATGAAGGTGTTCGGCTGGAACAAGACGAAAGCGGAAACCCACATGCTGGAGGTGCACCAACAAGGGAAAAGCGTGGTGGCGAAGGAGGGATTCGAGAAAGCCGAGTACTACGTCCACCGATTGCAGTCGTATCACCTGCAAGCGACGATGGAGAAACCGGCATGAAGCTCCTGGAGCGGTTGGGCGAGCGGTTGGTCTTCCGGTTGAGCACGCGAGAAAAGCAGTTGCTGGAGCGGTTGTTGAGCTTTTACCCGCTCCAGTCCGACACCCTGGCGAAGCTTTCGAAAGCGGTGGACTCGCGATTCGACGATGGAAACCAGCTGTTGGTGGAGGCACGGAAGGAGCAGCGATCCGAGCTTTCCGGGTGGTTATCCCGGCGCCTGTGTGAGGGGGCCGCATTCGTGGCGACCGGCACGACCTGGCGATTGGTTTTGGACGGCGCCGATCCCGAGCGATTGCTCCAGGTCTTGAACGAGATCCGCGTGGGTTCGTGGCTCAAGCTGGGGCGGCCCGAGAACTTGGATGCCGTGGAATCAGATGACGGGGCGGTGGCGCTCGCACCGTTGCACGGTTTGATGATGTTGAGCGGGCAGTTCGAGATGGTGCTCGTCCATGCCATGATGGGGGATGCGGGGTCCCGAGCGACCGACGAAGCCTGAGGCCTAGAACTCCAACTCCCATGCCGAGGCGGCCGGTCCGATTGAATGAGACGAGCGGCTTCCCCGACCCCCGGGGGGCGGTGGTGGGCGGTCCCTATGACGGATTGGTCGCTGTGGGCGGGGATTTGGGAAGCGACCGGCTACAATTGGCCTACCGGAATGGGATGTTTCCGTGGACGGTGAATCCGGTTACGTGGTGGTCGCCGGATCCCCGGGGAATTTTCGAGCTGGGGGGCATCCACGTTGCTCGCAGTCTCCGGCGTTGCCTTCGGCAAGCGAAGTTCCGGGTGACCCGCGATAAGGCGTTTGGTGCGGTGATCGAGGCGTGTGCGGGGGTGCGGCGGCCCGGGGGTTGGATTGTGCCGGAGTTTGTTGCGGCGTACACCGCTCTCCACCGTGAAGGACACGCGCACAGCGTGGAGTGCTGGCTGGGGGACGATCTGGTGGGCGGGGTGTACGGGGTGTCCGTGGGGGGATTGTTTGCGGGTGAATCGATGTTTCATCGTGCGAGCGACGCGTCCAAGGTGGCGGTCGTTCACCTTCACGACCACCTGGTGTCGCGTGGGTATGCGCTCTTCGACATCCAGATGCTCACCGAGGTAACGACGTCCCTAGGGGGGCTCGAGATTCGTCGGGAGGCGTATCTGGAACGTCTGAAGCACGCCGTGGATCTACCGGTTCAATTCGGTTGAAGTGACAGTACGGATGGTGAATGACGAGCAGGAAGCAGCGCGGAACCGGGGGGTATCCGTTCATCGACCGAGCCGGGCAACATTTTCAAGATTGAGCGATGGAATGGTTTAGGATCGCGAGCGGGGGATGGGTGTGGGAGCCGTGGGTGGTGCTCGCGACCCTCGGTGGGTTGCTGTTCTTGTTCGCCACGGAACGGTTTCGGGTGGATGTAGCCGCACTCTTGGGAGTGACGGTGCTGATGCTGACCGGAATCCTGGAACCTGAGGAAGCGTTCGCGGGGCTGGGAAGTCCGACGATCGTCATGCTCGGGGCGGTGTTCATCGTCGGTGGGGCGATGCAGGAATCCGGCGTGCTTGATTTAGTGGGAGGCCGATTGGTCCGACTGCTGCCACGGAGCGAGTTCTGGATGGTGACAGGGTTGATGCTGGTGGCGGCGGTACTTTCGGCGTTCATGAACAACACCAGCGTTGCCGCGATGCTGGTGCCGCTGGTGTTGGGTATCGCCCGCCGGGCGAGGTTGAGCGCCTCCCGGCTCCTGATTCCCGTGGCCTTCGCTACCATCCTGGGCGGGACCTGCACGCTGATCGGGACATCCACGAATCTTGCGGTGAACGCCTACATGGTGAAGCAGGCCAAGATGGCGCCGATGGGTTTGTTTGAAACCACCGCGCCGGCGTTGGTACTGGTGGTGGCCGGCATTTTGTTCATGGCGGTGTTGGGGCGTTTCCTGCTGCCGAAATCGGACGTCGAAGATCTGGGGGATGAGTTCGGGATCCGGGGTTATCTGAGCGAGATCGTCCTTCAGCCCGGTTCGGCGTTGCTGGGTCAGCGGGTTCATGACTCGGCCCTGACCCGCATGGATTTTCGGGTGTTGAAGATCGTCCGCGATGGCCGCGGCTTTGTGCCGGACGAAGGGACGGTCCTCGACGCCGACGATGTGCTGCTGGTGACCGGCAATGTCGTGAACCTGATGAAGGTAAAATCGATGCAGGGCATCGAAATTCGCCCCGAACTGAAATGGGGCGAAGCGGAACTGAAGCAGGCAGGCGTCGATCTGGCGGAAGTGGTGGTGAGCCCCCGCTCAAGCTTGATCGGGCGGACGCTCCGGGAGGCGCGGTTCCAGCAGGAGTTCGGGCTGACCGTTCTGGCCATCTTTCGGGAAGGACTGACTCTCTGGGATCGGATCAGCCGGATCCCCCTGGAGGTGGGCGATCTGTTGCTGGTTCAGGGGCGTCAGGGTTCGTTGGAAATGGTGCGGCGACGCCGGGACCTGGCGGTTCTTGCCGATCGAGGGTCGCTGAATCCCCATGGGCAGCGTCCCCTTTTGACACTGGGGATCTTTGCGGTGGCGGTCGTCTTGGGCGGGTTGAACTGGGTTTCCCTTTCAACCGCCTTCCTGCTGGCCGCCTTGGCGATGGTCCTGACCGGCTGTCTCCGCCCGGTGCGCATCTACGACCACGTCGAGTGGCGTCTTCTGGTCGTGATTGGTTCGATGATGGCGTTCGGTCTCGCGATGCAGAAGACCGGCGCGGCTCAGATGCTCGCGCATTGGGTGGTCACGGGAATTGGTCCATGGGGACCCGAAGCCGTCCTGGCCGGATTCTGCCTGCTGACGATCGTGTTGACCCAACCGATGTCGAATGCAGCGGCGGCCCTGGTGGTGCTGCCGGTCGCTTTGGAATCCGCGGTGGGAATGGGGGTGAATCCGAGGTCGTTCGCAGTGGCCATCATGCTTTCCGCGTCGTTTTCGGTGGCGACGCCGCTCGAGCCCGCCTGTGTTCTGGTTTACGGACCTGGAAAGTATCGGTTCGCCGATTTCGTCAAACCGGGGCTTCCTCTGACGCTGCTGCTTCTGGTCCTGCTGCTGCTGCTGCTGCCCGATTGGTGGCCACTGGAACTGTAATGCCCCGGCAGAGGCCGCCGGGATGGGCGTCGCTCGCGGCTTTCCAAAAATCCGGGACCCTGGTAGCTTGGAGGGCGTCACTCCTGGAAGGAGAACACCCCCCATGCCGATTTACGAGTTTGCCTGCCCCAAATGCCGGCGCGTCTACAGTTTCCTGTCCAAACGCGCGCAACAGGATCGCCCTCCGGTTTGCCCGAAGTGCGGAAGCAAGGAGTTGGTGAAACAGATGAGCGGATTCGCGATGTTGAAAGGCGTTGCGGAGCCTTCAGCCTCTGCGGATACCGGACCTGAAGGGGAGCCGATGCCCGACATCGACGAAGGAAAGATGGAACGGGTGATGTCGGAGCTGGAACGTGACATGGGGCACCTGGACGAGAACAATCCGCGTCATGTGGCCCACATGATGAAGAAGATGAAGGAAATTCTGCCGTCCGGGACAGTTCCGAAGGAGTTGGACGTGGCGATCCGACGTCTGGAAAAGGGCGAGGATCCCGAAAAAGTGGAAGCTGACATGGGAGATGTGCTCAGCGAGTTCATGGGAGGGGAACCCGGAGACGATGAAGCAGGAGGCGGCGTCGGTGGGATGGGTGGGGGGGGCTACAGCCGGGACTCGGGGCTCTACGATTACTGATTCTCGAATTCGCGGACGCCGTCATGGAAGTCACGAAACACACGGAAAGCGGACGATTTGAAGCAGAAGTCACTCTCACCCAAGCGGTGGAGATGCCGCGGCTGAGTCGGTACGCCTCGGTCTCGCGCAGGTTCCGTGTTCCCGGGTCACCGGGGCCTATCCAGACCGCGATGCCAAGCTGAATGATGCTGGGCGCGGTCAGGCGCCCCCGCTGCCTGACTCGAGGGCGGCGGTGGCCTTTTCGTCGCGCCTCCACCAGAGCCAGGCGATGAAGACGCTGACCTCGTAGAGGATTTGGACCGGGATCGCGAGGAAGAGCAGGGTGATGGGGTCGCCGGACGGGGTGATGAAGGCGCAGGCGACAAGATTGATCACCACGAAGTAGGAACGGGAATTGGAAAGCGCCTTGTAGCTGAGAATCCCGACCTTCACCAGGGTGAGGAGGACCACCGGAAGTTGGAAGCTCAGGCCTACGGCGAGCATCATCTTCACCACGAAATTGATGTAGTCTTCGGCGCGCCATTCATCGGCACTGAACCCGAGCCATTGGGAGAACTGCGCGGCGGCGAGGAGGGTCACCTGCATGATCGCGAAATAGCAGAAGATGACGCCGACCATGAACAGGCCGACTCCGACAGCCAGCGCCCGATAGAGGAATTGCTTCTCGCGCGTTTTGAGAGCTGGAATGACGAATTGCCCGATGAAAAACATTACGAAGGGAGAGGCCAGGGCGAATCCACCGTAGAGGGCCATTTCCAGGGCGACCGAGAAGCCCCCGATCGGGCTGTAATTCTTCAACTGAACCATGCCCTCGCCCGTCCCATCGCTGGCCGGCGAGTTGGTGTCCGGCTGGAGCACCAAGAGGAGGCGATTGCCTTCGGCGTGGAAGGTCACCTCGAATACCGTGGGCGGATTGGTGCCCCAGAGGTTGGTGTCGAGGTTCTGAAGCGGAATCTTGATGATGGAGGAACCGAAACGGACGATGGCCGTGCGATTGGCTGAATCGTTGAGTTTCTGGGCTCGATCGAGCGGGTATTTGAGCAGTGTGACAAGTTGCTTGCCGGCGACGAGGCAGACCATCATCGCGATCACGACCGAGCTGAGCACCTTAAGGAGGGTCCAGCGAAGATCCTCCAGGTGCTCCAGGAACGGTTTAACTGGGCCACCCCCTTCTTCCTCCTCAGGAAGGTCAGGAGACGGCAACGGCAAGGGCTCGTCGGCCATGCGGGGCTGCCAGGTTCAGCCGATCAAGCAGGGGTACTGGGGCCGCTGGGGGCCGAGCCACTAGGGGCCGATTCAGGGGCGGGCTTGGTCTCAGCGACCCGGCGGGGCGTCTCGCGCGGCGGATCATCCTCAATGGCGCGTTGGAGGTCATCCTGGACGTCTCGCGTCGCTTTCTTGAACTCCTTGATGCCCTGTCCAAGGCCCTTGGCCAGTTCGGGAAGCTTCTTGGCACCGAACAGGAGCAGGACAACAACCAAAATGAGGACGATTTCGCCCCAGCCAAGCGCAAAGGCCAGGAGTGTGGAATTCATAACGTACAAACCTTTCTGCCGGCGAAAACTTCGCCGAGGAATGGCCGATGTAAAGGCCCAATGTCCCTCGACGATGAAAGACCGGACTTCCGCGGTGTGGGATCAGCGTGGCGTGAGCAGGACAAATTCGCCTCGGCGATTGCGCGCCCAGGCGTCTTCATTGTGCCCGTCGACGGCCGGGCGATCCTCACCATAACTGATCGTGTGAACCCGTTTTGGGTCGATGCCGAGGGAAGCAAGTTCCTCGCGAATGGCCAGCGCGCGTCGCTCCCCGAGAGAACGATTGTACTCCTCGGTGCCACGCTCGTCACAATGCCCTTCGACCTCCACGGCGGTGTTTGGGTTCGAAACTAGATGGGCCGCGACGGACGCAATGTTGGATTTTTCGGAGGACTTGATGATCGCGCTGTCGAAATCGAACAGAATGGTGCTGGAAGCGAACTGGGCGCGGTCTTCGTTGTATTGTGAACGATCGAACGGGCCGCCGAATTGGGCAATGTTCGTGTCCTTGGGCACAGCCGATCCTCCACTGAGGTCGGATCCGGCGGTTCCCGCGGTGTCGCTGAGTCCTCCCGCGGAGTCGCCAAGGCGTCCGGGTTGGGGATTTTGAATCGCGTTAGCTCCGGTACGACCGCTGCCCAAGGGGGTGATGGGTTCCTTGGGTTTGCGTCGGCAACCGGGGGTGAGGGTGATCGCCAGGGCGGTGAGGAGGATGAGCACCTTGGCGAACAATGTTCTATTCATGTTGTTTTTCGTCGGGGTCGGGTGGGGGGAGTTACCGCGCCCAGGTTGGCTGTGAACAGCTACCCGAAAGACGAGGCAAATCCTTCGTTTGGCGAGTGGGCACGTCAAGCAGAGACAGGACGCGGACGCCCTTGCCCACTCGGCGTGCGTAAATAACGGTGCGCGAATTCGAGGCCCAAACCGGGTCTTCGCCTTCCACGAGGCGGGTGACGTCGCCCCCCCCCGCAGGAACCACGCAGACTTCGAAGCCCCTTCCGCTTTGAGTCGTGAAGACGATGTTCTGGCCGTCGGGCGACCAATCGGGCTCGGTGGCATTCGAGACGCCGGCGAGGCGCAGTCGGCGGGGCGCACCGCCGGACGCAGGAACGAGGAACAGGGTGGAGGGGCCCCCGGACCGGGAGGAGTAGCAGAGCGTTTTACCATCGGGCGACCAGCACGGCGACGAATCGCCCTGGCGGTTGTCCGTCACCCGGGTCGTGCCTGAACCGTCGATCCGACCCACGTATAGGTTGGGGCTGCCGTCTTTGGACAGTATCATCGCTACCCGCTGGCCGTCCGCCGAGGCGGCCGCAGCGGTGTTGAGGCCTGCCTGGCGCGAAAGTGGCTTGCGGCTGCCCGTGGTCAGGTCGTGGATGAAGATGTCGGGATTGCCGAGGCGGTAGGAGGTGTACAGGAGCGTGCGACGACCTGGCACCCACGTGGGCGCCGCCACAATCGAACCGTCTGAAGTGACTTTCTGGGCACCGTAGCCGTCGTAGTCCGCGACAAAAATTTCCGACTTTCCCTGGCTGACTTCGCACTTAAAGGCAACGCGGGTTTGCGCGATGCCCTGGCCGCCCAGGGCTTTGATCACGTCATCCGCAAGTGCGTGGGCTTGTTGGCGTGGGCTTCCTCCCGAATACCCCTTGGCTAGCAGGGACGCTTTGTTGCGATCCAGGAGTCGCGCTTCGACGTTGGGAGTGTTGCTCCCGAGAAGCGAAAGTTGGGCTTCGGTCTCCGGCGCAATTCGGCAACCCGCCACTTCCAGATCGAAGCGGAGCGTTGATGCGACCTCCCCGGAAAAGCCGGAGAGGAAGACGGGTGTCGGGCTTCCGCCGCTGGTGCCATAGATTGTGATTCGATTGCTTTCCGCGGAGGCTTGGGCGCGAGCCGCCATCACCGGAATCGCGAAGCAAGCCGTCGCGAACCAGGCGCGTCGGGAAAAAAGTGCGGGAACGGGGCTGGGGCGGTTCATCAGAATCGGATCAAAAAGTGCGTTTGGATCGGAGATTAAAGCCAATGATGTAGGTCCGGGTATCGTCGGTGGCGCCCGCCTCGAACGGGACGACCTCCCGGACTCGGTCCAGAGCATCCTGTACCGATCGGTCGAGCGCGGCGATGCCGGATCGCTTGAGAATGCGTGCCTGGCTGACGCGCCCATCCTTTCGGATCACCACTTCCACGTCGACAGTAGCGAATTCGTCTTTGAGGTTTTGGGGAGGTATCCAGGCGTTGTTGAACGCGTTGCGCACGTGCCACGCGTAGGCTGAAGCGCCGCCAACGGCTCCCGAACCGCCACCGCCACCCCCACCACCGCCTACCGGGCCGATCTGGATTTGAACGGCGCCGCGGGAGACCGTTCCCGAGATCTTGCCGCTGGCACCGTCGAACGACCGGGCGAGCTCCTGCCGACGCTGGTGCGCAAGATCTTCCCCACTCGGACCGGGAGGCTCCGCGGGTGTGGGCTTGGTACGTTCCTTGTTCGGAAGGGAGGTGGGTCTGACGGTCTTGACCTTGGAGAGATCGATCTTTACGGCCTCGCGTTCGGGGCGCTTTGGTTTGTCCTTGGCCTTCTCGTCCAGTTGCGAACTGGGCAGGGTGAAACCGGGGTCGCGGGCTTTGGGCAGGTCGAATCGAATGTCGGAAGGGGGTGGCTTTGGTGCGGGCGTAGGCTCCGGTTCAGGCTCAGGGTCGGGTTCCGGAGGAGGCGCCGCTTTGGCAGGGGGCGGTGTCTTGGTGAGGGCGGGTTCCTGCTCGCGCAACAGTGGTAACTCCGTCGCGGTAGACGGAAGGAAACCTGGCGCCAGTGCGGCATCAACCAACTCACCGGCGATCATTTCCAAGGCAATCCCTTCACCGATGTCCGACGGATGGGCGTCGCGGAATCCAGGAGCTATGACCAACAGTGCCGCCAGCCCGGCATGAACCAGGATGGAGGTAGCCATACATCGCTTTTGGAGCCGCGAGATCATTTCTCGGGGAACATTTTCGGCCGGATACGCGTGATGCCGCGACGCTGGCACCGATCCAGAATTTCGGACACGGCCTTCCAACTCGTCCGCCCGTCGGCGCGAATATCGACCACCATTTTCGGGTTCTTCTGGAACTCGGCAAATAAGGCTTCCTCAAGGTGGTCGAGTGACATGCTGCGCGCCTCGAGCTTGAGCTCACCGGCGGCGGTGACTTCGACCGTCTTGATGTCCTTACGTTCGAGGCGAACGTCGTCGGGCTTGCCGCCACGAGGCAGTTCCAGCTGAACGCTTTGTTCGAGCAGCGGGGTGGTGATGACAAAAATGATGAGGAGCACGAACGCCAAATCCAGCAGGGGCGTGACATTGATGTCCGAGAGCGTGACCAGCGCGTTCTTTTGGGAAAATCGGCGCATGGCGGGTCAATGGGGTGTCCGGTCGTAGCCGTGTTCCTCGAGGAATTCGACTTCCATCCGGGCTGCCAGTTCTTGGGCGAAATTGTCCATCTCAACGGTGAGCACCCGCAGGTTATGGACCAGCCAGTTGTACCCGAACATCGACGGGATGGCGACCATCAGGCCGGCGACCGTGGTAATGAGGGCGCCGGCGACGCCTGGCGCCATCATTTGGAGGGTCGCCGAGCCGACCTTTCCGGCGGCCACGCCACCGAAGGCGTCCATGACGCCCCAGACGGTTCCCAGCAATCCCAGGAAGGGCGCACCGCTGACGGCGATGGCGAGAAGGATCAGACCCGCCTCCAAGCGCAGCGCCTCGCGAGCCACGCTACGTTCCAGAGCACCCTTAACCAGTTCCATCGCCTTCAGACTGAGCGAGCGGGGTTGGCCCGGTTGACGAGGCGGTTTCAGGTGCTGGGCCAACTCGAGGCATCCGTCGACGTAAACGATAAAGAGAGGGCAGCCCTCGACTTTGACGCGGCGTTCGTGGATTTCGATAACGCTTTTTTGGCGTCGGTATTCCTCACGGAAAAGAGTGTTGAGCTTCCGCGCGCGGCCCATTTGGACAGCTTTCGAGGCCATGACCGACCACGCGAACATCGAGAACACGACCAGAATGCCGATGACAATTTTCCCCTCGAGCGTGGCTCGATGATAATTATCGAGCAAGCTACTCTGGGCGAGAAAGGCTAAGGAGTCCCACGACATGGGCAATAATCGACGTCAGTCTACGACCAATGGCCGCGGTCGGGTGTAAGCGTACAAGCCCTAGAGGTCAAAGCCTTTTCCATGTCCTTCGAAGTGAACGAATGGCTTTAACGGAAAAGACTAACAACTTAGGGGCCTTTCGATGGCCGTTTTGCAGCGCTTCAAATGGCCTTATTAGCGGTGTAAGAGCCGTCAGCATCAAGTCCGACGTGTGCCACCAGGGCGCGGCGGGTGGGACATTTTGGCTCCTGCGGTGAGCCAAGGTTCGAAGCTGAAATGGGGGCGTTTTGTTGTAAGGCATTGTAAATAGGTATTTTAGGAGGATGTCTACGTGATGGCACGATCCTCGCTTGGTGGATTCACACGGCGTATGGGTAAAGTACTAGGCATTGATCTTGGCACGACGAACTCGTGCATGGCGGTGATGGAAGGTGGCGAGCCGATGGTCCTCGAGAATTCCGAGGGACGCCGGACGACACCCTCGGTGGTGGCGTTCTCGAAGACTGGGGAGCGCATCATCGGTGAAGCGGCAAAGCGCCAAGCCATCACCAATGCGCGCAACACGGTCTATTCCATCAAGCGCTTCATGGGGCGGAAGTTTTCCGAGGTGCAGGAAGAGATCAAGCGGGTGCCTTACAAGGTGGTGGAAGCGCCGAACGGCGATGCCCACGTTGAGGTGGAAGTTAATGGGCAGGTGCAGCGCTACAGCCCGCCGGAGATCTCGGCCATGGTGTTGAGCAAGCTGAAAGCCGACGCCGAGATGCGTCTGGGTGAGACAATCACTCAAGCGGTGGTGACGGTGCCTGCGTATTTCAACGATTCTCAGCGGCAGGCGACCAAGGACGCGGGAAAGATCGCTGGCTTGGAGGTTCTGCGCATCATCAATGAGCCGACTGCGGCCTCGTTGGCTTATGGCCTCGACAAGAAGAAGGACGAGATGATCGCGGTTTACGATTTAGGGGGTGGCACCTTTGACATCTCGATTCTGGAAATCGGTGACGGCGTGTTCGAGGTCAAGGCAACCAACGGTGACACCCATCTCGGGGGTGACGATTGGGACAATGCGCTGATCGACTGGATCCTGGACGAGTTCAAGCGCGACGCGGGAATGGATTTGCGCAAGCAGCCCGATGCGCTGCAGCGCATCAAGGAGGAAGCCGAGAAGGCCAAGATCGCCCTCAGTTCTTCTCAGCAGTACGAGATCAACCTGCCGTTCATCACGGCGGACGCGAGCGGTCCGAAGCACATCCAGAAGTCGCTGACCCGAGCGAAGATGGAACAGCTATGCGATACGCTGTTCGAGCGCACCGTGATTCCGGTTCGCAACTGTCTGAAGGACTCCGGATTAACGGCGGACAAGATCAGCGAGTTGGTCCTGGTGGGTGGAATGACCCGAATGCCGCGGGTGGTTGAAACTGCCCATTCGCTGGTGAACAAGCCGCCGCATCAGGGGGTGAACCCGGATGAAGTGGTGGCGATCGGGGCAGCGATCCAAGGCGGCGTGCTGAAGGGCGAAGTCAAGGATGTGCTTCTTCTCGACGTCACGCCGTTGTCCCTGGGTATTGAAACCCTGGGTGGCGTCTTCACGCGTCTCATCGAGCGCAACACCACGATCCCAACCAAGAAGTCCGAAATCTTTTCGACGGCGAGCGACAATCAGCCGGGGGTGGAGATCCACGTACTTCAAGGGGAACGTCAGTTCGCCCGCGATAATAAGACGATTGGTAAGTTCCAACTTACCGACATTCCGCCCGCGCCTCGAGGGATGCCGCAGATCGAGGTGACGTTCGACATCGACGCCAACGGAATCCTGCACGTGGGTGCGAAGGACCTGGGCACCGGCAAGGAGCAGAAGATCACGATCACGGCTTCGAGCGGTCTGGCGAAGGACGAGGTCGAGCGGATGCGCCGGGACGCCGAGAGCCATGCCGAAGACGACCGGAAACGGCGTGAGGAAGTGGAGCTGAAGAACGAGGCTGACAACGCGGTCTACCGGACCGAGAAGATGCTTCGTGAAACCGGCGACAAGCTTCCCGCTGAGAACAAGGCGTCCATCGAGACGGCTGTGAAAGCCCTGAAGGATGCTCAGGCTGCCGGGGATGCGACCGCGATTCGCACGGCCAATGAGAAGCTCACCCAAGTGTGGCAGGCGGCTTCCGAACATATTTATAAGGGGGCTGGTCAGGGAGGACCGGGTGCGGGGGGGGAACCGCAGGGTGGAGCCCCGGGCGGTGGCGCCCCGGGCGCGGGAGAAGGTTCAGGAGATGCCAAGGGAGGCAAACCTGGAGATACGGTCATCGACGCGGAGATCGTGGACGAAAAGAAGAAGTAACTGGGAATCAACGTCCCGCGAGCCGACGGGCTCAAACGCTTCGTACCCGGCTCGCGGACAGAACTCTTCCCTCTTGCGGGTGCAGGGGGGACTTGATTGAGACCTCAACCTCAGCAATCCAAAGCAAAAAACCGAAAGTACTATGGCACTTAATGTGAAACCTCTCGGGGACCGGGTTCTCGTGGAACCGGTCGAAGAGAAGGAAACGAAAAAGGGCGGGATCATCATTCCGGACAGCGCCAAGGAGAAGCCGATGGAAGGCATCGTTCGCGCTCTCGGCACCGGCAAGACAGACGACGATGGGAAGAAGGTTCCGTTCGAGGTCAAGGTCAACGACCGTGTGCTGATCAGTAAGTACGGCGGCACGGAGATCAAAGTCGACGGCAAGGAGTACAAGATCTTCAGCGCCGACGACATCCTTGCAATTCTCGACTGAGCCCACATCCGCGAAGAAACCGGTAACTCCAACGTTCAGAAAAATTTATGGCAGCCAAGCAATTGTTGTTTGATGAAGCAGCGCGGCAGGCATTGCTGCGCGGTGTCTCCCTTCTCGCCAAGGCCGTCAGTGCGACGCTCGGGCCCAAGGGCCGTAACGTGGTGCTCGACAAGAAGTTCGGTTCCCCGACAGTGACCAAGGACGGTGTCACGGTCGCCAAGGAGATCGAGCTTGAGAACCCGTACGAGAATATGGGCGCTCAGATGGTCCGCGAGGTCGCGAGCAAGACCAGTGACGCGGCTGGCGACGGCACCACCACGGCGACGGTTCTCGCCGAAGCGATCTACCGCGAAGGTCTCAAGTACGTGACCTCCGGAGCGAACCCGATCGGCATCCAGCGCGGCATCCAGAAGGCTGTCGCAGCCGCTGTCGAGCAACTCGCCAAGATCTCCAAGAAGGTCAAGGACAAGGAAGAGATCAAGCAGGTCGCCACCGTCTCGGCCAATTGGGACAACACCATTGGCAACATCATTGCCGAGGCGATGGACAAGGTCGGCAAAGACGGCACGATCACGGTCGAGGAAGCCAAATCGATCGACACCACCCTCGACGTTGTCGAAGGCATGCAGTTCGACAAGGGTTATCTCTCGCCGTACTTCGTGACCAACGCGGAGTCGATGGAGACCAAGCTCGAAGATCCCTACATCCTGATCTACGAAAAGAAGGTCAGCTCCCTGAAGGACCTGCTCCCGCTCCTGGAGAAGATCGCGAAGGTCGGCAAGCCGCTGCTGGTGATCGCTGAGGAAGTCGAAGGCGAAGCCCTCGCCACCCTCGTCGTGAACAAGCTCCGCGGCGTGTTGAACGTTTGCGCCGTCAAGGCTCCTGGCTTCGGTGATCGCCGCAAGGCGATGCTCGAGGACATCGCGATCCTCACCGGCGGCCGCTGCATCACCGAAGACCTCGGTATCAAGCTTGAAAACCTTCAGATCGAAGACCTCGGTCGCGCCAAGAACATCGTCGTGGACAAGGAAAACACCACGATCGTTGAAGGCGGCGGCAAGAGCTCGGAGATCCAGGGTCGGGTTAACCAGATCCGCCGCCAGATCGAGGAGACGACCAGCGACTACGACCGCGAGAAGCTGCAGGAACGTCTGGCGAAGCTCGCCGGTGGCGTGGCCGTTATCAATGTCGGAGCCGCGACCGAGACGGAAATGAAGGAGAAAAAGGCGCGCGTTGAAGACGCGTTGCACGCGACCCGCGCGGCCGTGGAAGAGGGTATCGTCGCCGGCGGCGGCGTGGCGCTTATCCGCACCATCCCGGCGATTGAAGCGGTTAAGGGTGACAACGAAGACGAGCAGATCGGTGTCGACATCGTCCGCAAGGCGGTTGAATTCCCGCTGCGCGCACTGGCCTCCAACGCTGGCGTTGACGGCTCGCTCATCGTCCAGGAAGTGAAGCGCCGCAAGGGCAACGACGGCTACAACGTGGCTACGGGCGACTACGAAGACCTGGTCAAGGCCGGCGTCGTCGATCCGAAGAAGGTGACTCGCACGGCGCTGCAGAATGCGGCGTCCATTGCTGGTCTGATGCTCACGACCGAGGCGCTGATCACCGAAATCCCGGAGAAGGACAAGAAGCCGGGCGGTGGCGATCCGCACCACGGTGGCGGCGGCGGCATGGATTACTGATCCCGCCGGGCCGGGAGGATTCATTGGAAATGCAAGCGGGGTCGGCAAGGGCCGGCCCCGCATTTTTCTTGTTTTGGGGCTCGCCGGCATAGGTCGAAAGGCGGAGGTGCCGTCCCGGTTTCGCGGTTGCATGTGGTGAATGACCACTCAGGATTCGACCTGGAAACGGGTACCGCAACGGGTTTCTGGTCCTCCGGCAGGCCGGGGACGATGTCGAATCAAGCTGGGACAGACCTGATCCCAGTTGAAGGGCTTGGTCGGGGTGGGGTAGCAGGCTCCGGTTGAGAAAACTCCCGGTGGCCGCGCCAGCCGGAACGAACCGATTTACGCTGGATGTGCGAAAGAAAACAGGACGCCGAGACCGGGATCATGTTCGGCGGGATCCTGAGTTCCCTCCGCACGCGCATCCAGCTCAGCCTTTCCGTCCTTCCTGGATGCGTTGGAGTTGCCGCCATCTTTCCAGGCGATTGGGAAATGTCGGCCAGCGACAAGGTATTATCGATTCGCCCAGGAAATGGTGGTGGGGGGGCGGTCGAGGATCGGCTTGGGAGAGCGCGGAAATACCTTGGGTGAGGGCGTTGGTGTGAGAAAGCCGGACTTCTCTGGGGAGCGACTACCGTCGATTGTGGGGATGTGCAGCCGGAGCACGAATGGGGTGTGGAGTTGGACGGGAGTTCCCACAGACGGTGAGCTGGAGCTGCAGCCATCGGCCATGCGAACGCAGTCATCGGAGCCGATACCGTCGGTTGTTTGGCAGGTGAATTCAGCGTCGCCGGCGTCGGGTGGTTTGCCGAAGTAACGGTGGATAATGGGTTTCCGGCTGGCAATCGGCGCGAATCGGCTCATGGTTCGGGCGGATGAAGTTCGTACTCTCCACGCACAACATCACACTCACCAAAGCGATTGAGGATCATATCCTCACGCGGATCGACAAATTGGAGCACCTGGATCGCAGGGCCCTGGAGGCGCGGGTGATCATTGAACATGACCATACCCGAGGTCCGGACAAGGCGTTCAAGTGCTCAATGCGGCTCTGCGTCCGGGGACCGGACCTTTACGCCGAGGATGTGGAGGCGGACCTCTACGCCGCGATCGATGTGGTCGCGAAGAAGGTCCAACAACAAATTCGTAAACGGCAAAGCAAGACGAAGGCTCGCAAGCACACGGTTGCGTCGCGCCTGAAGTCAAAGCGGCAGCAGGCCGGCGACTGATGCTGCTCCGGTCCCAAATCGTTCTTCCAGTGACCGCGCCGCCCCTCGAGGACGGCGCGGTTCTGATTTCCGGGGAACGCATCACAGCGGTGGGGCCGTGGAAGGCGTTGTCGATGGCGACGACGGGACCTGTCATCGATCTGGGCGATGCGGTCGTGCTTCCGGGGTTGGTCAATACGCACTGTCACCTCGATTACACCCGCCTTGCTGGATTTCTGGCTCCGCCGCGGCGCTTCACCGATTGGCTGCAGAGCGTGCTGGGGCTGAAAGCTGGATGGAGTTTTAGCGAATTTGCCGACTCGTGGCTGGCTGGTGCCGGAGAATTGATCCGGTCGGGCTGCACGACGGTGATGGATTTCGAAGCGGTTCCGGAGCTCTTGCCCGAGGCGTGGCATGGCACTCCGTTGAGGGTGGTTTCTGCGATGGAAATCACCGGCATCCGGTCGGGGCGGCGGCCCGAGGAAATCGTGGAGGAGGCCATCGGTCGATTTGAGGGATTGCAGCCGCTTCCGGCTGGGAAGGCGTTGGCGTTAGCGCCGCACTCGCCGTATTCGACCCGTCCCGAGCTGCTGAGGTTGGCGGCGGTGGCGGCGAGGGAGCGGGGCATGCCGATTTCGTGTCACGTGGCGGAATCGGTCGATGAGTTCGAGATGTTCACGGAATCGGGCGGCCCAATGTTTCAATGGCTCAAGGGGCAGCGCGACATGTCGGATTGTGGCAAGGGAAGCCCACTGAAGCATGTGGCCGAGCTGGGACTTCTCAGCGCGAGGGCGGTCCTGGTTCATCTCAACCACCTCGCCGAAGGCGACCTCGAGATTCTCGCTAAGTCCGGTTCCGGCGTGGTTCATTGTCCGCGAAGCCATGATTATTTCGGCCATGTGCCGTTTCAGTATGAACGGATGCTGGCTGCGGGAATTCCGGTGAGTTTAGGGACTGACAGCCTCTTGAGCGTGCGGAGGGGGTCAGGGGGGATGCCGCGGCTGAGCCTTTTTGATGAGATGCGTTCTTTCCTTCGTTCCCATCCGAAGGTGGCTCCCGCGGAGGTGTTGAGGATGGTGACGGTCGTGGGAGCGTCGATGATCGGGTGGGGTGGTGAGTTGGGGGAACTGAGGACTGGTTGTCTGGCGGATCTGGTGGTGGTGCCGTACGGCGGGGAGGTGGCGGGCGTCGAAGCGGGAATCGTGAATCACGAGGGGGATGTGTCGGGGGTCATGATCGGCGGGAAGTGGGTGGTGAATCCTTCGGGGGCGCGGAAACGATCATGAAGCCGGAGGCGGGTAGGAGGGATGAAGGCCGAGTGGTCCTGATCACAGGCGCAGGCGGTGGATTCGGAGGGGCATTGGTGCGTGGGTTTTCGGAGTCGGGATGGAGGGTCGTGGCGGCCTGTCATCGCCGATTACCGGACGTGACGGCTGGCGCGGGTGGTGAGGTCCTCCCCTGCCTTTTGGACGTCACGCAACGGAGTCAGTGTGAATCGGTGGTTTCGTGGGTGGTTCAGACCTGGGGGCGTCTGGACCTGCTCATTCACAATGCCGGGGTCTCGTCGGACCGTTTGTTGGCGGGAATGCGAGAAACCGATTGGGATGCTGTTTTGGATGTGCACCTCAAAGGGGCGTTCCTATGCAGCCAGGCGGTGCTGCCGGCGATGATTCGTCAAGGGGATGGGCAGATTCTGAACATCGGTTCATTTTCCGGCCGCTGTGGGGCCGTGGGGCAGTCGAATTACGCAGCGGCCAAGGCGGGAATGATTGGGCTAACGATGTCCCTAGCGAGGGAGGTGGCGGAACACGGGGTCCGTGTGAATGCTGTGCTTCCTGGGTTGCTACCGACCCGCATGACGACGGGGTTGGCCCACGCGGCGAGGGAGGCGTTGGTGGGGGGGAACCTGTTGAAACGGATGAACTCGCTGGAGGAGGTGACCTCGTTGGTGGTGGGTTTGGCCTGCACGCGGGATGTCTCGGGGCAGGTTTTTCAATGGGACAGCCGGATTGGGCGGTGGGCGTGAGCTGGGCCAAGGAGCGCCATGGAGGCCCGGGAATGGGCTCGCCGGGGCGGAAGGCGCGAGGTACGGTCGGCTCACCCCCGGGATGGATCCCAACGATGACCAAGTGCTGATCGAGCAATGTCGGGCCGGCGTCGCTGCGGCCTGGGATCGCTTTTTTGACGCCCACTACGCGCCGACGTCTCGGTTTCTGTTCCAGTTGATTCCGGACGGGACACCGGAGGATGTCCAGGAGGTGTGCCAGGATGCGTTCCTGGCTGCGGTTCGGAATCTGGGGTCGTTCTCCGGGCGGTGCCGGGTTCAGACGTGGTTGTTCCGGATTGCGGCGAACAAGGCGCGGGATTTTCGGGACCGGCGATTGGCGGTGAAGCGGGGAAGCGGTCATCTGGCGATCCCGCTGGATGCCAACGATCCGGTGACCGGGCGTCGACCGGAACCAGCGTCGCAGGGCGATTCGCCCGCGGACCGAATCGCCCAGGAAGAGACCATGCTCGAAGTTCGACGGTCGCTGGACCAGTTGGGTGGGGCATGCCAGGAGATTCTGGAGCTTCGGTATTTTGGAGATTTCGACTACGAGACGATTGGGTCGACGCTGCGTTTGAACCCGCGGACGGTCGGATCGCGGCTGAGTCGGTGCCTTGGGAAACTGGGTGAAATGTTGCGCCTGATACGTCTGGCAGAGGAATCGCCGACCAAACCTGTATAGGCGGAGAGGACGTCGAACGTATTATGACCGGTCCAGGCCAGACAGCACACGAACGACTCACGGCATTGGCCCGTTGGCGGCGGCGGGACACGGGGGGGATTGGTCCGATGCCTGGGGCGATGCGGGAGCGGTTGCATCGTGAGGTGCTGCGTCAATCGGAGAAGGGTTCAAGCGTGCCGGAGCCGGTGCCGATCCCCGCCGCCGAGGCCTTGTGGCGGCGGTGGCGGGCTTTTGCGGGGATGGTGGGGGTTGGATTGGGAGCGATCGCGGTGCTGGTGGTGATGAGTCGTTCAGGGCAAGAACGCAACCGGCGGAACCTACCGTCGGTGGCGGTGGCCAGCGAGGGCGCGATGACAAGCGAGGTCATGACCGCTAGGGCGCCATCGTTCGCGGGTGGGGAGCGGATGGTCGTGCCAGCGGGTTTGGATGTCCCGCTGGCGCTATCTTCGCCGGCGCCAGCGTTGGTACTGTCGGATTCCCTGTCCCCGGAGGCCCCGGCGAACCGGACGGAATCTTCCGCGGCAAAGAAGGTGCGAACTCTGGATGGGATGGTTCGTTTGAGACGTCGCTACCAGGCGGCTGGGGAATCCAATTCGACGCCGCCTACCGCTGGGATACTCCGACGCTTCGAGGTGGTTCGGGCGCCAGACCGGGTGGAACTTCGGGACGATGACGGCTCGGTCTATATTGGCCGGGTCGTAAGTGGTATTGTTCCCCGGGAAGGAGGGCTGGCGGATTGGGTATTCGAGGGACGCGGCACGAATCTCCCGTTGGGCAAGGTGGTTTTGATTACCGGGCATTTCGGGGCCGCGCCGGAGTCTCGGCAGTCACGAGAGTCGGGGGCGGACCATTTCATGGATGCTCCCTTCGTGGGGACGGCTGTCATCGGAGAGGCCCAGGTGGTGGAAGTTCGTGCCCATCCGGAGCCGTAACCGGCGGGGGTGCCGGGCAAACCGTCTGCAACTTTTGACGTGGCTCGGTGTCATCCGTGCGTTGGAAATCCTGAACAGAGACCGAAATATTGTCATGAACCTGCACCTCGTTTCCTCCGTTGCCTGCCTCACTCCATTGACCCCTCGGTCCATTCTCGTACGATGCCTGCTACTGTCCTTGGTGGTGTCGGCGGCGGTCACGATGACGGGTTGTTCGTTCACCGTGCATGAGCCCCGGGAGGCGGGGATGAGCCGCAGCACCGTGGGACAGGAGTTGATCGACTTGAAAAAAGCGTACGAATCAGGGGCGATCAACGAGCATGAATACGAAACCAAGAGGGAGCAACTGCTGGGCAGCGGTCGTTGAGTTGGTTCACTTCGGTTGAACCCTGGAAGCATTCGACTCGGAGGAGAAAGGCGTAGCATGAAGGACGGTATCGATCATGGAGGCGGGTCGGTGGGGCGGAGGGTTTTTTTGCAAACGGTGCTGGCGGGAGCCGGGGTGGGGGCCTTAGGGATGAGGTCGGCGCGGGCGCAGGTTCCGAGTCCTATGGAGGACGGCCGTGGTGTGGGGGCGTTGGCGGAGCCGAAGGGACCCCGGGTGATTCTGATTCGATTTGGGGGAGGAGTTCGACGGCGGGAGGCGATTGTGCCCGAGCACGCGTTCGCGCCATTTCTGTGTCGAGGGTTGGTGCCGCGCGGCACGTTGTTTCCCCGGATGATCATTGATCGGCAAGAGGGCCTGAACACGAGTCACGGGGAGGGGACCCTGAACCTTCTGACCGGTCGGTATGACCGCTACGAGGACGTCCGGAAGGGGTTTCTGAAGGCGCGTTACGAACCCAAGGTTCCCACCCTCTTTGAGTATTTCCGAAAGACGTTCCGGGTGGCGCCCCACGAGACATTGATCGTGAACGGGGAGGACCGACCGGATGAAGAATTTTACACATTCAGCAACCACGCCGGGTATGGGATCGATTTCCGGTCCAGCGTGCTGAGCCTGTATCGATTCAAGCGTTGGCTGTACGAGCGGCAACTGGCGGAAGGGAAAATGACGGAGATGCAGCGCCGGGAGCGGTTGGATCAGTTGGAGAAGTGGGAAAAGGCTGATCCCCGGTCGGGGGGGCATGGGAGTCCGGGGGCGGCGCTGAACGATTTCTGGGCTGGTTGGCAGGAGCACTACGGGGAATCGGGCCTGGTGAATCCGCGGGGTGATCGGCTTCTGACTACGTTGACCCTGCGGGCGCTGAAAGAGCTGAAGCCTCGGCTGATCATGGTGAATTACAATGATTGCGACTACGTGCACTGGGGCTACCTCAGCCACTACACGACGGGAATTGCGATCATGGACGAGGGAATCCGGGAACTGGTGGCGGCGGTAGAGGCGGATCCGGAGTACCGGGACAACACTGTGTTCGTGATCGTTCCGGACTGCGGCCGGGACACCAGCCCGATGTTGGCCGTGCCCTGCCAGCACCATTTCAATTCAAAATCCTCGCATGAAATTTTCGCGTTGCTGATGGGTGCGGGGATAGCGCGGGGCCAGGTGGTGGACAAGGAGGTGCGCCAGGTGGATATCGCGCCGACCGTCGGGCGTCTGATGGGGTTCAGGACCGAGCACGCCGAGGGACGGGTGTTGGAAGAGGCCTGGGCTTGACCGATCCAGGGGTTGAGTAAGAGCCATATGAACGAGTGCAGCACATCCGATCCGGCGCTGTTTCGGGCGACGGGAGGTGCGATGGTGGCCTTGCCGAGAGTGCCGAGGTGGCAGTCCTGGTTATGGTTTCCGATCAAGCTGCTGGTGGGAGCTGTCCTGATGCAATCGGCGGGAGGAGCGGTGGTGGTGACAGGTTGGCTGCAGCGTTTCCTCCAACGGGCGGTGTACCGCTCCTGGTGGCGCAGTGGACGGGGTCGACTTGGGACGTTCGAAGAATTCGTGGCGGAGGAGCCGGTGCTCATCGGATTCCGGCGGCTTCCGAACTGGGTGCTGGCCCAGGAGCGAGGGGTTGGCTTTGTGACGGCAACGGACGTTGGAACGTTGCGGATAAGGCGCGCGGAGGCCGTCGAGACGGGTAGGGATCCGGGGAGTGTCCAGGCGAGTCCGCTGGGAGAATCGCCCGAAGCCGTGGACGAAGGGCAGGATGGGGGGCCGGCGGCGGGAACGCCGGCGGTCAGGGTGGTGCGGGCGGGGATTCTGCAGCGGTGGTTCGGGTCCTTGGCGATCAATGTGTGGCTGGGGATCCAGACGTTGACGAATGTGGCGTTGCTGACGATGCCGGGGGCGGTGCTGTGGTGGGTGGGGTGGTGGGGTGGGTGGCAGAACTCGTTTCACAAGGGCTACGAACAGTTCATGGTGGGGCCTTTGGTCAGTTGGTTCGGGATTCTTCTGTTCATGGCGGCCATGTTCTATGTCCCGATGGCGGTGGCGCGCCAGGCTGCGACGGGGCAATGGAAATCCTTCTGGGACGGCCGAACGGTGTGGACCTTGGTGCGGGCGTCCTGGTGGCAGAGCGCCTGGGTGGCGGGGGTGTTTGCCGTCGCCAATCTGTTCGTGATGGGCTTGAAGAGTTGGCCGCAGTTTTGGCCCCAGGCGATGATGTCGGATCTGGCGACGCGCGGGCTGGACCCGACCGAGGCCTTTCGCCAGGGGCTCGAGACGGTGGATTGGTCGAATCTGACGGACGCCCAGGCGGTGCATCTTTTGACCCTGTATTACCTGGGTTCTGCCGGGGTGGTGCTGCTCGTCCTGCTGGGGCTCAAGCGACTCCTTGCCTGGCTGTATGCGGGGGCGGTGCTTCGGGCGGTGCAGCGTGGAACGTTGGGTGAGGACTCCTTGTCGGACACGGAATGGAGGCTTCTCAACACACTTGGGTTGTTGCACGTGAGGGGGGCACCCTACCGGCCCTTTCTGGTGAGGTGGATAGCCTGGGCGGGCACGACGGTAGGGCGAGCGGTTTGTCGGACGTGCGTTTTTGTGGGGTGGTTTGTCTTTGTCGCCGCCATCTATGTCTCGGAGTTCCTTGCCCACCATCCGGTGGTGGGATGGCTGAACCAGCCGCTCGTTCAGCTTCCCTGGTTCCGGTATGTTCCGCCGCACTTGGAGAACCCGGCACCGGCGCTGATTTTCGCCGGGTTCCTGGTGTTGGTGGCCTGTGTGGCCGTGAGAATCCGGCGGCGGGCCTTGTTGCGACACGAACCACCAACGAGTGACTGAATCTGGGGCGGATCCTTAGCGGCGTCGCTCCTCAAGGGGGCCGGGCATGGGCCCTTTGGTGCGGGTTCGAATCCGGCAGAGGTAGGAATCAGCGGTGATATAGAGGTAGGAACCGTCATTGCCCCAGGCGCAATTGGCGGTGGCTTCGCCGGTATCCAGTGTGCCGAGATGGCGACCCTCGGGTGAAAGGATCAGCACACCTCCGGGGCCGGTGGCCCAAAGGTTGCCCAAGTCATCGACCTTCAGGCCATCCGGGAGGCCTTTACGGCCGGGAACGAGCGGGGTGGCGTCGAACAGCACCCGTCCCCGGTCCAAGGTGCCATCTCGCAACACGTCGTAGACCATATAGTGGGCGCGTTCAGGATCGGAGACGGCGACGTAGAGTTTCTTCTCGTCGGGTGAGAAGGCGATGCCGTTGGGGCGGGTGAGATCTCGGACGAGCAGGTTGACCTTGCCGCGTTTGGAGATGCGGAAGACACCCTGGAAGGTGAGTTCCCTGCGTGGATCGTCGGCGCCCTTCGCCAGTCCGTACGGCGGATCGGTGAAATACAGCTCCCCGGTGGACCGGATGGCGACGTCGTTGGGGCTGTTGAAGCGTTTGCCCTCGAAATTGGTGGCGAGCGGTTCGAAGCGGCCGCGGCCCTTGATACGGGCGACCTGCCGGTCGCCGTGCTGGCAGAGGATGAGGCGTCCTTCGTTGTCGAGCGTCAGACCGTTCGAACCCGATTCCTCGGGGGCGTTGGCTTGTCCGGTATAGCCGCTGGGACGGAGATACTCGAGCAGGCCGTCGTGTTGACGCCATCGCCAGACGATGTTCTTGGGGACATCCGAAAAGAGGAGATACCCGCCGGGAGCAAACCAGACGGGGCCCTCGGACCAGTCAAAGCCTTCGGCGAGGATTTCGAGAGAGGCGCCTGGGGCGACAAGATTGTCGAGGGCAGGGTCCAACCGTTCGATTCGTCCGAGGGTACCGGATCGGACTCGGGGGGCGTAGGTCGTTTCGGCGGAGTGAACGCGGACGACGAACCCGATCAGGGAAAGGGAGACAAGAAGCGGGAGTAGGTTCATGGCTTCGGGCTCGGGACGGGTGGAAGGTTGATGCGCGAAGGGGGGTGCGGCAAGGGAAAGGTCGGCGATGGGTTTGGCTCGGTTGAAAGCTGGCCAAGGGAGGTGGGGCCCGGTGGAATCACGGGGTGATACGGGTGCGTGAGATCGAATCCCTGGACCTGCCGGTCTTGGCACCGTATCGCACACTGCGCCAACAGGCTGACCACTACAGGGATCGTCTCTTTGTAGCGGAGGGCGACAAGGTGGTTCGGAGACTACTGGAGACGGATTTGACAATTGTCTCGGTGTTGATGCCAGCGGAGTTCCTGGAGGGGCTGCGTTCCGGTTTGGAGGCCCGCCCGGAGGAGATCGACGTTTTTTTGGTGCCCCGCAAGGAGTTGGAGGTGTTGACCGGGTTCGAGTTGTATCAGGGATTGCTCGCGTGTGCCCGGATGCCGGAGCCGGTGGCACTCGATGTGGTCCTTGCGAAGGCGGCGAGGCCGCGGTTCCTGGTCGCGGCGGATGCGATGGCGAACGCAGAGAACATGGGGGCGATGGTTCGGAATGCCGCGGCGTTTGGTGCCCAGGGGTTGTTGGTGGGAGAGACGTGCGTGCATCCCTACATGCGGCGGGCGGTGCGGACATCAATGGGTGCCCTGTTTCGACTGCCGATCGTGGAAGTGGTGTCGTTGGCGGATGCGTTGTGTGAGCTGAAGAGGCGCGGGTTTCGATGTGTGGCGGCGCATCCGCACACAGATCGGCGACACCTGCCGGAGGCGACGTTGGGTGGGGATTGCTGTGTGGTGTTGGGGAGCGAGGGCAAGGGCCTGACGCAGGCCGTGCTGGAAGCCTGTGATGAGTGGGTTTCAGTGCCGATGCAGACGGGGGTGGATTCGCTGAACGTGGGCGCGGCGGGGGCGGTGTTTTTCTACGAGGTTTGGAGGCAGCGGAGCGGACGGGTGCTGAGTCAGTGACGAAGAATGGTGTGTTTTGCGTGTCCTTGGAGGGGGGCGGTCGGCGCCTGTTCCGGATGAGACGGTCCCTCCCCATACGCGATTGGCGGGTTGTCGAACGGATGAGGACGCGCCAGGGGCGATGAGAGTCAGGAGGGCCGCGATCGACTCGTCGTACGAGTCAAGAAACACATCAAAGTTATGTCAAAGCACCAAGCCAGTGAGTCAGGGACGGAAGCGCCGACGGGTGGCAACCCGAAGCCGGGTTGCGGTTGTGGCGGAGCCGGTGGCGGGGCGGGGGGAGCCGGGGGCACGGGAGGGGCCGGTGAATCCGTGACGGCGTCGCATGCGGCGATCAGCAGCGAAGGCGGCGGGGAAGGGATCGGAGGGGAGGCGACGGTTCTCGCCGATCAGGTGGCTGAGAGCTTCGAAGGGTCACCGCGCCAGGGTGAATTGGAAAATGTGGCGGAGTTCGATCCCCAACGGGCGCTGAACGAGGGCATGCCGACCAGCATTCTCACCGATGAGCTTTTGGGGCTGGGTGAATGCCGGCCGGAAGGATACCAGCCGGAGACCGTGTGTGGATCGGATGACCGGACCAAGGTGGCGAACACCACCGTGGCTCCGTGGCGGTGGATCTGCAAACTGGTCATTACGTTCCCGAATGGCGCGTCCGGTGGATGTACGGGGTGGTTCATCGGGCCCAAGGCTGTCATGACCGCTGGGCACTGTGTCTACTCGAAGGCCAATGGTGGCTGGGCCCGGCGCATCGAGGTCATCCCCGGCATGAACGGAACCGCAAGGCCGTACGGTTCGATGGTGGGGACGTCCTTTCGAAGCGTGAGGGGCTGGACCCAGAACAGCGATCCGAACTTCGACTACGGATGCATCATCCTGCCCAACGCGAGTCTGGGAAATCAGGTGGGATACTTTGGCTTTGCGTCCTTGACCGACGCGTCGCTGAACAGCCTGTTGGTCAACAATTCCGGGTATTCCGGAGACAAGCCGTTTGGAACGCAGTGGTTCAACGCGGGTCGGGTCACGAATGTGACCGCCCGGAAGATCTACTACATGCTGGACACCTACGGCGGGCAGAGCGGGAGCCCGACCTGGCGTTTCCTCAATGGACAGCGGCATGCCGTCGGCATCCACGCCTACGGTGGCTGCCCGAACAGCTCGACCCGCATTGTCAGTCAGGTCTTCAACAACATGATGTCCTGGCGGAATAGCTAGGCAGCATGTTTCTCTAACGGGTGGCCGGGATCGGGGAGGGACCGGTCACCCGTGATCTTTCGATCGCCATACCCATGGAAACCACCATTCTGAACGTGATGGAAAGCTGGCCGCTCCAAATCTCCATCCAGGCGCCCGGCGGACAGGAAACCGTGGCTTTGTCGGAACACGCCCGGATTCGACAGGCTGGAGTGCTGATCGACCCGGGAAGTCTCCGGTCGGGCCAACGCATTCGAATCGTTTCCAGGAACTCCCGGGGCGAGATTGTCGAACTCGAGGTGATCTGAGCCGCTGCGGACTTGGCAAACCGGGGTTTGTCCAGTAAGCCCACGGCCATGATTCATGTCGGCGTCATCGGGCTCGGATTCATGGGGGTTACCCATATCAAGGCGTACCAGAAAATCCCCGGCGCACGGGTTGCGGCGATCTGTGATGCCTTCAAATTGCCGGCCGACGGTATCCTGAGCAGCGTGACGGGCAATGTTGCCGATCCCGAGCCGGTCCAGCTCGACCTGACCCAGGTTCAGGCCACCAAGGAATTCCGTGAAGTGCTCGCCAATCCCGCCATCCAGGTGGTCGACATCTGTCTCCCGACCTCCCAGCACGTGGAAATGGCGACCGCGGCGCTCGCAGCCGGTAAACACGTGGTGTGCGAAAAGCCCCTGGCCCGTACGTCGGCCCAATCCCGTGAGATCGTCGCGGCAGCCAAGTCGGCGAAAGGTTTCTTCATGCCGGCGATGTGCATGCGGTTCTGGCCGGGTTGGTCGTGGCTGAAGCAGGCGATCGCGGACGAGCGGTATGGGAAGGTGCTGGCGGCCCGTTTTCGGCGGGTCAGCGGTCCTCCCGGATGGAGCAAAGGCACCTACTTCAAGGGCGCCGAATCGGGGGGGGCCCTGTTGGATCTGCACATCCACGACACCGATTTTGTGCAGTTCCTGTTTGGCAAGCCGAAGCGTGTTTTCTCGCGGGGATTGAGCCGGTTCAGCGGCGCGATTGATCATGTTCTGACCCAATACGACGTGGAGGGCGGGGCCGCGGTATCGGCGGAAGGCTCCTGGCTGATGAGCGAGGGATTCGGCTTCAACATGGCCTACACGCTGAACTTCGAACGGGCTACGGCGGACTTCGATCTGAGCCGGACGGGCGAGGTCTTGAAGATATTCGAGGACGGGACGGGCGCCCGGGTGGAGGCGATTGTGGGGGACGACGGCTACGTCGGTGAGTTGAGTCACTTCCTCGAGAGCGTGGCAACTGGGCGGGCGCCGACGATCGTGACGGCTGAGGACGGTGCGACGGCCGTCGAAATCTGCGAAGCCGAGGAGAAGTCAGTTCTAACCGGCGCGGTGGTTGACCTCTGACGTTGTGGACCTCGACCCACTGGAAGCCCGTGATCCCGGGCGCGACGCGATCGTTGTCCAGGGGGCGCGCGAGCACAACCTGAGGAACATCTCGGTCACCATTCCGCGCGGACAGTTGGTGGTGGTGACGGGCGTGAGTGGATCGGGCAAGAGCACGCTGGCGTTCGATCTGATCTTTGGCGAGGGACAGCGGCGGTTCCTGGACTGCATGAGCGCGTACGCGCGGCAGTTCGTGGAGCAGATGCGTCGACCGGATGTGGATCTGATTGCGGGACTGCCGCCGACGGTGAGCATCGAGCAGCGGACCTCGCGGGGTGGGGGCAAGAGCACGGTGGCGACCGTGACGGAGATCCATCATTTCCTGCGGTTGCTCTTCGCACGGCTGGGTACGCCGTACTGCCCCGACTGCGACCTGCCGGTGCAGGGACAGACGCGGGACGAGGTGGGGCGGCGCCTGGAGGAGGAACTCAAGCGGCGGGGCGACCTGTTGTTGTTGGCGCCGGTGGTCAAGAATCGGAAGGGATTTCACACCGAAGTGGGCGAGTGGGCGGCGCGCCACGGGTACGCTGAAGTGCGGGCCGATGGCACGATGCATTCGACAGAAGAGCCCCTGAGGTTGGATCGGTTTAAGGAGCACGACGTGGAAGTGGTGGTGGGGGTTTTGGAACGGCCCTCCACCCGCAAGACCAGGACCCAGGCGACGACTGGAGTGGAAACGGGGCCGACGTCCCAGCAACTGGTGGACGAGGCACTTTCGGTGGGAAAGGGCACGGTGCTGGCGTTGGACAACCACGGCCGGGTGACGGTGCATTCGACCGAACGCGCTTGTCCTGGCTGTGGGAGATCGTTCCAAACGCTGGACCCGAAGCAGTTCAGCTACAACTCGTCGCAAGGGTGGTGTCCACGCTGCCGCGGGTTTGGGGAGCTGTTCTACCTGCCGGACACGGACCGTGGAGCGCGGGCGGACGCGATTGAGGAATCCTGGTGGCGTTGGCAGGAAGGGAAACGCGAAGTGTGTCCCGAGTGCCACGGAGCACGTCTGAATCCCATTTCACGGGCGGTCCGGTTGCCAACGCTCGGTGGGGCGGGCAAACGAAAAGGAAGCAAAGCCACCAAGGCGCTGACGATCGATGTGCTGGGAGCGATGTCGGTGGGTGAGTTCTGTGAATGGGTGGAATCCGTGATGTTCGGGGATCGGGACGGGCAGATTGCGCGGGACATTGTGCCGGAAATCGCCTCCCGGCTCCGCGTGTTGCGGGAGATCGGATTGGGATACCTGCAACTGAGCCGATCGGTGACGACGCTGTCGGGTGGCGAAGCGCAGCGCATTCGTTTGGCGGCGCAGTTGGGGTCGAATCTGAGCGGCGTCCTGTATGTGCTTGATGAGCCGACGATCGGCCTTCATGCGCGGGACAACGAGCAGTTGCTGGATGCCTTGGCCCAGCTGAAGCGGCGCGGGAACTCGTTGCTGGTGGTGGAGCACGACGAGGAGACAATGCGTCGGGCGGATCATGTGATCGACCTGGGGCCGGGCGCCGGAGTGGAAGGCGGCCGAGTGGTGGCGGAGGGGACGTTGGCGCAGTTGATGGAGCACCCGGAATCCGTGACGGGCCAGTGTCTGCGGCAGGCGCGCCGTTTCCCGGCCCGGGGAGAACGCCGGCCCGTGGTCAAGGCGGAAGTCACGGGCGCGAAGCGGAGCGAGGGCGGGGAATGGCTGCGTTTGGAAGGCGCTTCGGTCAACAACCTGAAGGATTTGGCGGTGGCGTTTCCGCTGGGACGCTTCGTGGCGGTGACGGGGGTGAGCGGATCGGGGAAGAGCACGTTGATTCGGGAGTGTCTGCTGCCCGAGATGGAGGCGGCGTTGAAGGCCGGGGATGCCGGACGTAAAGGACCGAAAGGGCGGAAGAAGGCCGATCGTCCGGTTCGCTTGAGCGGTCATGAGACGCTGAAAGCCGTCTACGAAGTGGATCAATCCCCAATCGGCCGGACCCCGCGGTCGACGCCCGCGACGTATGTTGGATTCTTTGATGACATCAGGGCCTTGTTTGCGCAGGTGCCGGAGGCGCGGATGCGTGGGTACGGGGCGGGCCGGTTTTCGTTCAACTCACGGGCGGGGCGTTGTCCGCAGTGCGACGGCGCGGGTGAGATCAAACTGGAAATGAACTTTCTGCCGCCGGCCTTTGTGCCGTGCGAGGTCTGCAAGGGGACCCGGTTCAATCCCGAGACGCTCGATGTGGAGTATGCGGGGCGGAATATTGCGCAGGTCCTGGAAATGTCGGTGGTGGAAGCCATCAGCTTTTTCGATGCGTTGCAACGGATTCGGCGGCCGTTGGAGGCCTTGCGGGACACAGGGTTGGGGTATTTGAAACTGGGCCAGAGGAGTCCGACCCTGAGTGGCGGGGAGGCGCAACGCGTGAAGCTCGTGACCCACCTGCTGACGGGACTGAAGGAAGGAGCGGAGACTCGGGAGCGCTTTTCGAAGCGTAATCTATTCGTCCTGGAAGAGCCGACGATCGGGCTGCACATGGCGGATGTGCGGCGGTTGGTGGGGGTGGTGCAGCGGTTGGTGGACCATGGGCACACGGTGATCGTGATCGAGCACAACCTGGATTTGATCGCCGAGGCGGACTGGGTGATCGACTTGGGTCCGGAAGCCGGGGAAGGCGGAGGCCGAATCGTGGCGGAAGGGACTCCCGAGGTGGTGGCCCAGGTGGCGGAATCTCATACCGGCCGGTTTTTGAAGGCGATGCTGGGGTGACACTTGCCGCTGGCGTGGGCGCGAAGCGGCGTTACTCTCGTTGCTCTGACGGCAATGAAGCGAAGCACCCATCGAATCTTCGGGACGTTTTGGACGGTCAACTGGGCCTTGCTGGCGACCCTGGTCGCCTCTTTTTCGGTCCTGGGCCAGGGAGCCGGGATTCCCGGCGGTGAACTGGGCTACAACGCCGCGATGGCGAAACTGTTCGCGGATGTTCCCTATTTCTCGGCGGACGTGGAGACCACGTTGACAAATCTGACCGACAAGACGCGGCTTTCGATCCCGATGCGGATGCATAAGCGCCAGGATCAGCTTCGGATTGAGGTGGATTTTGTGAAGCTGAAGGGAACCGGCCTGGCGATGCAGGGTCTCGCAGCGATGCAGAACATCGGCATGGCGCGAATGACCAGCCTGATCGACCCGAAGCAAAAGGGGATGACGGTTCTGTTTCCGGATCTCAAGGCCTACTCGAAGGTGAGCATGAGCGAAGCCGACTTGCCGGAAGACGGCTTCAAGGTTTCCAAAAAGGCGGCAGGCAAGGAAACTGTTAACGGCCAAGCCTGCATGCGGCAGAAAGTGACGCTCACTTCCACGGATGGTCAGAAAGTGGAAGCGACCACCTGGGAAGCGACAGCGCTGGGAAATTTCCCGATCCGCATGCTGTTCCAGCAAAAGGAAGGCTCGATGAACATGGCCTTCCGGGACGTGGTGCTTCAGGCGCCGGCCGATGACCTGTTCAAGGTTCCGACAGACCACAAGTCGTTCGACAGCATGTCGTCGCTGATGCAGGAGGCGATGACCCGGGCGATAACGGCGCCGCGGAAGTGAAGTCCGAAGTCAGCGGGCCGCTTTTTCGAGAGCGTCGAGGACGATTCCGGGGGTGAGCACTTCTGGCAGGACGAGCGGGGCTTTTGCTGAGTCCTTCGGGTACACCAGCACGAGCGGAACACCGGCCCGGCCATGGCGTTGGAGTTCCTTGCTGATAGCGGGCGGGACGAGTGTGTGATCCCCCTTCAATGACACGGCATCAATCGATCGCAGACGTTCGCGGACGGAAGCGATGTTGATCGAGGAGCGCTCGTTTAACTTGCAGGTCAGGCACCATTCGGCGGTGAAATCCACGAAGACAGGGTGACCGGACTTGCGGGCGGCGTCGACGGCTTCGGGGGACCAGGGTTGCCAGGGGATGTCGTCCTTGGAGGCCGGGGCGGCGATGCCGGACGGGGTGGGGGCGGTACGGGGCGCCCGCCACTGGAGTTCGCTTTCCAGGGTGGCGCCGTAGGCGATGCCGGCGAGGAGGATGGCAGCGACGGCGCCGGCGGTCTGGTACTTGCGACCGCGCTGGGCGAACTCGCCCCAAACCCAGGTGGCGAGAGCGATACCGACGAGGAAGATGCCGAGCCACAAGGGGCCACCCTCCCCAAAGTGTTTGGCGGCGAGCGTGTAGAGCCAGAGCGCGGTGGCGAGCATGGGGAAGCCCATGGCGATCTTGAAGTGGACCATCCAGTTCCCGGGTTTCGGAAGGAAACGGAGCCATTCGGGCTTCCAACTCAGGACGACATAGGGCGAGGCGAGGCCGAAAGCGACCGCGGAGAAGACGAGAACGATGGTGAGGACATCGGCGGTGAACGCGTAACCGAGGGCCGGAGCGAGGAAAGGCGCCGTGCACGGGGTGGCGAGGGCGACGGCGAGCATACCGTTGAAGAAGGCACCGCTAGGGCCTTCCTTGCTGGCCAGCTCACCGGCGGCATCCATCGCGCCACCGCCCAGATTGATCTCGAAGACGCCGAAGAGACTGAGGGCCACCAGAAGAATGAGGGTGGTGAGAATCACCAGGAAAACGGGGTTCCCGAATTGCATGCCCCAGCTGGCGATGCCGGTGGCTTTCTGGACGCCGACGACCACTCCGGCGAGGACCAAGAAAGAGAACCAGACTCCCAATCCATAGATGAGACCGAGCTTGCGGGTTTCGGCGGCATGGCTGCCGCTTTGCCGGACGAACCCCAGAATCTTGAGGGCGATGACTGGGAGTACGCACGGCATGATGTTCAGAATCAGTCCGCCGAGGAACCCGAAGAGGATGGCGCGGAGAAAGGTGAACCGGAGAGTCGGTGGGGCTGCGTCGGTGGTGGCCGGGGCTGGCGGCAGGCTGGGCGAGGTGGTTGGGAGCGACGTGCCGGCGGCGCCGGAAGCGGGAGGCACAGCGGCGGAAGTCGAGGCGGTTTCGCGGATGTCCAAGCGGGTGGCAAAGGCGAGCGCGGGTTGTTTGCCGGATTCCGTTCGGACGAGCAGACCGGCGACCTGCCGGGGCCAGTCGCCGTCGAACTTGGTGACCTTCTTGCGTAGGACCACGGCAGGAGGTTTCAGGGCAAGGCGTTCGGTGGCGGTGGAGACTTGGAACGATTCATCCGCCAGCGGGAAAAAGTCGGGAGAGCCCGCACCGGCCGGCGGGGTCCAGGTGATGAGCAGGGTGCGCTCGTTGCCGGTGGCGGGGCCATCCCAGGCGGCGTGGGCGCTTTCGAGGGGGAGGGGCCGGGGGAGTTGGGCTTGTGCGTCGCGAAGCCGGGCGGCGTCGGGAGACGGCGTTGTGGAGGGGCCGACGGTGAGGGTGGTCCGTATCTCGGCCTTTTGGGGGAGGCAGCTTTCCTTGCATTCGAGCCATTTAGCCGTCGCGCTGAGTTCGAGGGGCCCTTCAGGTGTACCTGGGGCGACCTTGAACGGGACGAGAAGGATCTGGGTGCCGTGGTAGACGTAGGTGACGAGATCCTGGTCGGCGTACCGCTCGGGGGTGGGCCACTGGATATCGCTGGCGGTGATGCCGGCGGGGAGGCGCCAATCGAGGGTGGTGGGGGCTCCGGAATCGCCTCCGTTCAGCCAGTAGGTGTGCCAGCCGGGCTTGGAGTCCAGTTGGATGCCCGCGACGAAGGCGTCACCGGCTTTCACGGTCTGGACCGGGAGAAGGATGCGCACCGAGGTTGCGGCAGGGGGCATGGCCCCAGCAGCCGGAAGACTGAGGATGAAAAGGGCTGTGAGCCAACGGAGCCAACGCATAGGCAGCATACTGGTGTAGGAGGTTTGGATTTGCCAAACATTCCCGGCCGAGGAGCATGCCGGGAATGCTTGAAGGTCCGCGGATTCAATGGCTGAAGAACGGGCGGGAAGGTTTGGCGGCGATGCTGGAGGCGATTGACAACGCCCAGCATTCGGTGGCCCTGGAGATCTACATAATCGAAGACTCCGAGATCGGCGCGCGATTCCGATTGGCTTTGGAAAACGCGGCGCGACGTGGCGTCCGGGTGCGGGCCCTCGTGGACACATTCGGTTCATTCGAGTTGCGGGGGGACTACCTATCGTCGGTGAACACCGCAGGCGGGGATTGCCGCTGGTTTAACCCTTCGGAGTTGGGGCGGTTCACCTACCGGGATCATCGCAAGCTACTGATCGTCGACGACGCCCAGGCGTTTATCACGGGGTTCAACATCGGGCCGTCCTACGACGGGGACGGCGTGACGACGGGTTGGCGGGATTTGGGGGTGGTGGTTCGTGGAAGTTTTGTCGCGCCGCTGGCGCATGCCTTTCACGGAATGTTTGGGGCGGCCAGTTTCCGGCACAGCCGATTGGCCCGATTCCGTCGGCACCTGGTGCCCCAGCGCATCGCGATCGAAGATGGCGATCTGTTTCTGTTGTCGCCGGGACGAGGACGGAATCCCGCGCGGGAATCGCTGGTGACCGACATCGGTCACGCTCGGTGTATTCGCCTGACGACAGCCTATTTTCTTCCGCCGCGCCGTCTCCGCGTGGCGCTCTGTCGAGCGGCCCAGAAGGGGGCGCAGGTGCAGCTCCTGTTCCCGGGGAAGTCGGACGTGCGAATGGCTCAACTGGCAGCCCAAGGGCAGTATGGGAGGCTTCTACGGGCGGGGGTGGAGATTTTCGAATATCAACCGACCGTGTTGCACGCCAAGCGCTACCTCCTGGATGAGGTGGTCTACGTGGGGTCGGCGAACCTCGACCTGCGCAGTCTGAACATCAACTACGAGTTGCTGTTGCGGGTGGTGGATCGGCGGTTGGCGGCGGAGGGCCATGCGTCCTTTGAAGAGGATTTGGGACGAAGCTTGCGAATCGTGCCGGAGGTGTGGCGTCGACGTTCCTGGTGGATTCGGTTGTCGGAGCGGTTGGCTGGTTTTCTGCTGGTCCAATTGGACGCTCGATTTGCGATTCGACAGCTGTCCCGGCTGCGGGTGCCGAAGGCCGGACTGAGGGTGCTTCGTCGAAAAGCAGGTGGAAGTGGCTGAGAATGGACTTTTCCTTTGTCGTCCGGGGCACCACCTTCCACCTCAGCAATGGATTCCATGCAGTTGGCCCTGCTGTGTCGGGAGCTCGCAGATAACAAAAAGGCGGAAAACCTCGTGATCCTGGACTTGCGGAAGCTTCCAGCCGTTACGGATTTCATGGTTCTATGTACTGGAACCAGCGACCCGCATCTTCGTGCGGTGGAAGAGGGGATTTCGCGAAAGCTACGTGACGAGCATGCGCTGAAGCCCCACGCGATCGATGGCACACGCCACAGCGGCTGGATCGTTCTCGATTACCTGGACGTCCTGGTCCACGTGATGAAGCAGGACGCGCGGGAACGTTACGATTTGGAAGGGCTTTGGAACGATGCGCCGCGGGTGGGTGTGGGCGGGATCGTCGCTGGACGCAAGAAGGCCGCGAAGAAGAAGACCGCCAAGGTCGAGACACCCCACGCCGCTGAAACGGTGAAAGCGGAGGAGAAGCCCAAGAAGGCCCGCAAGGCGGCGAAGGTGACCAAGAAGAAGGTCAAGAGCGAGTAGGTCGCGATTTGCCGTGGAGACACGGAGAGCACGTAGAGCACGGAGCCTAAGGGAGTTCAGCACCCGGTTCCGTGACCTGTTCTCCGCCTACGGTTGGGGAGTGGCTGTGGCTTAAACGCTCCGCGCCCTCCTACCGCTGGCGGTTGTAGGCGTTATTCGCGTACTTGGTTTGAGCGAGTTCCTGGGCGGTTCCCAGGAATGCCAGACCGGCGCTGAAGGAGCCTGAACCTCCGAAATACAGCGTCGGTGCCACGGCGGCCATGGCGGATTCCCAGGCGGTGCGTTCAGCTTTCAGCGGGGGTTGGACTGAGCCCTGAATCAGAAGACCCGAGGCGTTCCGTCGCTGGGCGGCGCCGGCGATTTTTCTCCCTCCCCAGAGCACATCATATTGTTCGTAGCCTTCGAAGCAGGCGCCGGGGGCCTCTTTCCGGCAGCACGGCGCGAGTTCCGCGGAGACCCCGATTTCTCGCAGGGCGCGGATCACCCATTCATGGAGGGTGCGGTAACTTTCGATTGCTTTCACCCGATGCCAGGCGTGTCCGGGCGGGATGGTGAGGCTGTAGGTCCAGTCGCGATCATGGGGAACAATGCCGCCGCCGGTGGGACGTCGGATCAAGGGGCGGAGGTGGGTACGGGCTTCAACGTCGGCATAACGTTGGAAGTATCCGAAGGTCGCGGCGGGTCCGGTCCAGGCGTAGAACCGCAGCACGGGGGCGTTATGCGCGCTGGCTGTCGTGAGAAGGCTTTCATCGACCGCCATGTTCCAGGCGGGATCGCCGGGGCCGGAGTGGAGAACGAGGAGTTCTGGAGTGGTCATGCGGGGCGGGCGGAGGGACAGAGGTCGCGAATTTCGCAGGCGGCACAGTCGGGTTTGCGAGCATCGCAGCGGCGGCGTCCGTGCCAGATGAGCCAATGGCTGAAGTGGGTCCAGGATTCGCGTGGGACGAGTCGGAGGAGTCGTTGTTCGATTTTTTCCGGATGAGCTTCGCGGGTGAATCCAAGCCGTTGGGACAGTCGCGCGACGTGGGTGTCGACGACGATGCCCGAGGCGATATCGAACGCGGTGCCGAGGACGACATTGGCGGTTTTGCGACCGACCCCGGCCAGGTCGACGAGTTGTTCCATCGTGCGGGGCACTTCACCCGCATAGTGCCCGACGAGGGCCTGGCAGGCGGCCTGGATGTTGCGGGCCTTGTTACGGAAGAGGCCGATGCGGCGGATATCCTGTTCGAGTTCGGGCAGCGGGGCGTTGGCGAAGTCGGCGGCGGACCGGTACTTCTGGAACAGGTCACGGGTGACGATGTTGACCTGTTTGTCAGTGCATTGAGCCGACAGGATGGTGGCGACGAGCAGTTGGAGGGGGTTGGTGAAATTCAGTTCGCAATGGGCGTTCGGATAGGTGGCCCGCAAGCGGTCAAGGATTGCCGTGACGCGGGTGGCCAGGGCGGACGCGGACTCACGGGCCATGAGGCGGGGCGCCGAGGTGCGGCTCAGAACATTTCCATTTCCGCGCTCCGGCGGGTTTTGGGAACGAGCGGCTGTCCGTCCTCACCTTCCGGATATTCGAAGACGCGCCCCTCGAAATTACGGATCACCACTCGGTCATGGTTGTGGCTGAGGACATACTCCGGGTTGATCGGGACTTTGCCGCCGCCGCCGGGGGCATCGATGACGAACTGCGGGACGGCGTACCCGGTGGTGTGTCCGCGGAGGCCCTGAATGATCTCGATGCCTTTGCGAACGCTGGACCGCAGGTGGGCGGACCCTGCGATCAGATCGCACTGGTAGATGTAGTAGGGGCGGACGCGGCAGCGGAGGAGCTTCTGGACCAGCAACTTCATCACGCCGACGTTGTCGTTCACATGGCGTAGTAGGACCGACTGGTTGCCGAGGGGGATGCCCGCGTCGGCGAGGCGTCCCAGGGCGTCGCGGACCTCGGTGGTCAGTTCTCGCGGGTGATTAGAGTGGATGCTGATGAAGAGGGGATGGAACTGGCGCAGCATGGCGCAGAGTTCGGCCGTGATGCGTTGGGGGAGAAAAATGGGAATCCGGGTGCCAATGCGCAGGAACTCGATATGGGGAATGGCGCGAAGGCGAGAGAGCAGGTACTCGAGCTTTTCGTCGGAGAAGAGCAGTGGATCGCCGCCGCTGAGCAGGACGTCGCGGATTTCGGGGTGATTCTCGACATAGGCGAGTTGCCGGTCGAAATCGGGGTGGAAATCGTACCCCGCGGCGTTGCTGACGAGCCTGGACCGGGTGCAATAGCGGCAGTAGGAGGCGCAGCGGTCCGTGACCAAGAACAGGACGCGGTCCGGGTAACGATGGACCAGGCCAGGGACTGGGGAGTGGGAGTCTTCACCGCAAGGATCAGCCATCTCCCAGGACGCTTGTTGGGTTTCCTCGAGGCGGGGGACGACCTGACGGCGGATCGGGCCGTTTTCGTCGCCGGATTCGATGAGGTTGAAGAAGTGCGGAGTGATGGCCATTGCCAGTTTGGAACGGGCGAGAATCGCGCCTGCGCGTTCGGATGCAGTGAGATCCGGAAGCAGCCGCTCGAGTTGTTCGACGGTGGTGATCCGGTTCTTGAGCTGCCAGCGCCAGTCATTCCAATCGGAATCCGGTACATGCGACCAGGGTCCTCGGCCTGCTGATTGGAAATCCTTCAAGGTGTAGAGGCTTGCACCGTCTTCCGCTGAAGGGGGTTCCTCTGAGGCCTCCCGAAGCGAGTCGTCAGACATCGGGCGCCACTATTCTTGCGGGTCCCAGGTGTGTCAAGAAGGTGGCCCGGAAGGGGGGGCTTCGTTGGCGAGGGTCTGGGCGCGATCACCCTCGACTTCGCGCAGTCGGCGGATGACGTCGCGGGCAAGGAGTTTAGGGCTGGGAGGAGCCTGGCCGCGGACGATGGTGGTGAGGCCGACCCGGGACCGGGAATCCGCGTAATCCTCGATGAGGTCGATGTACCGGAAGACGAGGGGGCGGAGGTCGGGTGGGGCGTTGATACGGATGGCGTGAAGCTGCTGGAGCAACTGGCGGAGGACGGGGAGTTGGCGGGCGAACTCCCAGGATCCGAGGATTTCCTCGAGGGGCATTTTCCGGGCACGACTTCCGGCGCCGGGGAGGATGCCAACGGGTTGTAGGACCTCGTCGAGTTTTCGGAGGGTGAACTCGCGGGGCCAGGCCTGGGCGGCGTCGCGTCCCGTAAAGTTGGCGATGGCGATGGCCCACCATTTTTCCGTATCAAGCAGGGAACGAAAGTGGGGTTGGAAGGACTCGATGAAGCCGGTTTGCCAGTTCCAGTGGTTTTGCAGTTGAAACAGCCATTGTCGCATGCGACCGAGGCCCTCTGGAAGGCGCTGGAGCTCATGAAGGCAGAGGTGAGCTCCGGCGGAGAACCGTTGCCAATCGCGATCCGACATCACTTCCAGGTCGGGCTGACTGAGTTCGTAGAAGGAGGGTGGGACGACGCGTGAGAGCTGTTCCCGGACCCGGGCTAGGCTTCCCTGACGGCGGACGTCCATGGACGTGCGGGTTTCGGGGGTGGGAAGAGGACCTTCGAGGCTGCTTTGAAGGACAGTCTGGGTGATGCCTTCAACCAGCCACAAGGGCGGTTCGGCGGCGCGCTGGTTGCCCGGGCGGTTGGAAAGGTCCAGGACGACCGCCTGCACGATCGCTCGGGTGAGTCGTTCTTCGGACAACGTCGAAGGGACTTGGACGCGGAATTTCCAGGTTGCCTCGAAGGGAACGGCTTCGATGGGAACGGGTGCGTTGGTGCGTTGACGCGGCTCGATCGCGACCTGGATGTGGGCGCCGGCGGTTCGCCATAGGTCGGGAATGGCAAAGATGCGAAGGGTCTCGGCTTTGACACGTTCGCAAGCGATGGCAACGGTCTGAGGCGTGAGCGTGCGCGGGCCGGAACCGAGTCGGAACTCGCGGGGAGGTGAGAGGCCGGCGACGCGGGGGCCGGTGACGACGAACTGCCCGGACTGACTGATGGTGGCAAGGTCCTTAGGAAACGAGGGGCCTTGAGCGTGGGCGGAGGCGAAACCGGCCAGGACAAGAAGCACCAGGGCGCCTGCCGTTCCGGTTCGGGGGTTCATGGGAAACTCAAGTGGCGGTCGGTTTGGGCTTGGTGGGATTGGTGGACGAGGGGTCGGGCTTGGCCGGGGCTGGTTCCGATTTCGCAGGAGTGGACGACTTGGACGGGGTGTTGAGGCTTTCCTGCTTGGCCGCGGCCTTGTAGCCCTCGCTGCGGTAGTCGGTGGTGTAAAACCCGGAGCCTTTGAAGATGAGTCCTGCGCCGATTCCGACCTGTCGTTGGACCTTTCCCTTGCCCCAGCGGGGTTTGGGGCAGCGATCCTTGGGGCATATCTTGATCGGCGCGTCCTTCATCGATTGAAAGAGATCGAAGGCGGCGCCGCACTTCAGACACGCGTACTCATACGTTGGCATGGGCCGACAGTGTATCGGGGGGCAATTTCGGCCCGTCAAGGGCCGTGATCGTTCCGGGGCCTTCGGGTTTTCGGTGGTTCGGACAAGCAATCCTCGGTTGAATCGAAGACGTGGCCTTTCTCCATCTCGAACCCTTCAAGGGGCGGGAGTGGCGTCGGTGGAATCAGGATCTGGGCCGGGGATGGATGCCGCGGCGCTTGGTCTTGGGGATCGCGGTGGTTCCGGCCGTGATCGCTCTCTGGGAGGGAGGGAGCGTCGCTCTGAGGCGCGAAATCGTCTGCCGGGAAACAAGAGATCAACTCGATACGGCGGCGGGTATGGAACGGGAGACGAATGATTGGCTCATGCGGCAGCTCATGGCTCGTCGAAAAACGCATCGATTCTAGCCCGGATCATTCATCCGCTTTTGCCTTCATAGCGAAACACCGCGAGCACGGAACCCGAGCGGGAGAAGGGGGACTTGGGTGGCGCTGCAAGATTCAATCGAGCAAGGAAAGGCGCGGATTCTCGGGATCCCTGCCTTCGCGAAGGCCGAGACGAACTACCCACCGATGCAGCTCATGGTACGTTCCGGCTGTTCGAAGCCTGCTTCGCCGATGTGGTGGCGTTCTTCTTTTCCGAGCACGACCTGGTGGAGCCACGAGACGATCTCCGGATCCGTTGCACCCGAGCGGAGGCGACCCTTGAGGTCGTGCTCGCCGAGGCTGAAGAGGCAGGTGCGGATCTGGCCGTCGGCGGTGAGGCGGATGCGGTTGCAATGGCCGCAGAACGGTTCGGTGACAGGGGCGATGATGCCGATCTCGGCTTCCTGGCGTGGGACGGAGGAAGGCGATTGAGGGTCAGGCCGGAACCGCCAGCGGCGGGCGGTCTCGGAGGCGTGGTGGGTCTGGGCGGGGACGAGATCGAATTGGGCCTGAAGCCGGGTGAGGATTTCGCGGCCAGGGACGACGAGATTCTTGAGCCAGGACCGGCCGGAATCGAGCGGCATGAACTCGATGAACCGGAGGGACAGATTCTCTCGCTGGGCAAAAGCGGCGAGGGCTTCGATCTCGTGATGATTGAGGTCGCGGATGACGACGGCGTTGACCTTGACGGGATGAAATCCGAGATCACGGGCGAGGGCGATGGCAGCGATCACTTCGTTGAGACCGTCGCGGCCGGTCATGCGGCGGAAGTTGACAGGATCGAGGGAATCGAGGCTGAAGGAGACCCTGCGGAGGCCGGCATTGCGGAGATCACGGGCATGGCGGGCGAAATAGAAGCCGTTGGTGGTCATGGCCAGGTCTTCGATGCCCGGGATGGAGGCGAGACGGGAGACAAGCTTCGGCAGGTCGCGGCGCAGGAGGGGTTCGCCGCCGGTGAGGCGGATCTTCCGGATGCCGAGACTGACGAAGGTGCGGGTAACCCGTTCGATTTCCTCGAAGGACAGCAATTCACTACGCGGCTTCCAGGACCGGAGGAGGGCGGTGGCGGGCGTGGGTGCGGGATTCTTGGTGGGATCGAACTTGCTTCGGTAAAAGTTGGCTGCCTCCTCGGTTTCGGGGAGGCAATAGAGGCAACGGAAATTGCAGCGATCGGTGACGCTGATCCGGAGATCACCGAGGACCCTGCCGAATGAGTCGATGAGCACGAGGCCGGTTACTCCGGAGCCGCGGTCGCGTTGGTTGCGGCGTCGGAGCGGATATTGACCTCGCCGGAACGTTTGAGTTCCACGTCCAGGGACGGGACTTTGCCGGGGGTCGGGGTTGTTGTTGAACTGGCAGCTGGGGCTCCTCCGAACTTCATGTCGTTGAGCACCTCGGCGCCCTTACGCACGGGCTGGGTCGAGTAGATGCCGCGGCGGATCCATTCGAGCCGGCGCGCGACGTTGAGCTCATCCTTGAGCTTCCGGACTTGGTCGCGAAGGTAGGCGAGGTCGTTGAGCTGTTTTTCGAGGGAGATTTTTTCTTCCTGAAGGCGTTTGAGCTCGTTGGTGAGTTCCATGCGATTGCCTTCGGAGGTGGCGAGGCGGCGTTCGGTCTCGTTGATCTTGCCTTCGAGATCGGCAATGGACGTTTGGAGATCCCCCATCTGCTTGGTGAGATCAACGTTACGGCCTTCGAGGGTGGCGATCTGGCCGTCGCGTTTGATGATCTCGTCCTGAGCCGTCTTGGTTTCGGCCTGCGCGGTGCGGGTTTCGGCGCGGGATTTGGCGAGGTCGGTGTTGAGGGCGGCGATGTCGACCCGGAGGTTATCGAGGTTCCGGGCGCGGTCGGTGAGGTTGGTTTCGAGGGTGACGTTGACCTTCTTCTGTTCATCGAGTTCGCGGCGGGTGAGCGCGAGGCGATTGGAGAAGTCGACAATGACGATCTCGTTGCTTGTCTGCTGGGAGGCCGCCGAGTGGTGCGAGCCGTTCAGGGCATAGATTGACCAGATGAGCGCGGCCACGACCACGACGAGTACGCCTGCGAGCACCTTCATAAGCGGACAGTCTGCGCAGGCCCGCGGTGTTTGGCAACCCTGCCGGGCTCCAGCTTGCAAAGGTCGGCGACCCCATTACGGTTGGCGGTCATGGAACTGCCGAAAACGGTGGGGGTCATGATTCTGCCCAGCGTGAATCTGTTCCCGCATGCGGTCCTGCCGTTGTTCATCTACGAGCCGCGCTACCGCCGCATGGTGAAGGACGCCCTGGAGAGCCACCGCATGTTCTGTGTTGCGATGCAGCGCCCGGACAAGAACGACGAAGCACCCGCCCAGGTGGCCGGGTTGGGCTTGATCCGGGCCTCCGTGGAACATCCCGACGGGACCTCGAATATGATTCTTCAAGGATTGACCCGGATTTCCCTGGGGCGGGTCTTCCGGCGCCGGCCGTACCGGATGCATTCCATCAAGCCCCTCGTGCCGGTTTCGCCGGATTCAGCCCGCGTCGATGCCTTGGTGGGCAAGGTTCGTGAACTGGTCAACGAGCGTTTTCGCAAGGGTTTGCCCGGCACGCTGAAGTTTCTGGGGGAGAGCAGTGGCGTGGGAAAATCGGACGGAAAATCGGTGGAGAATATCCTCCGCTCCATGGCGAATGTCGCGGATGCCAGCGTGTTGGCGGATCTGGTGTCATGCACGCTGCTGCCCGATCCGCGTCAGCGCCAGGTGATGCTCGAGACCGTGGATGTGGAGACCCGCCTCCGGTATCTGATTTGTTTTCTGATCAAGGAGGAGGAAGGCCCACGAGGCGGGACGAGTGAATCGTGACGGCGGGTCAGAGATGTCCGAGGACGCGGTAGGCGAGCCAGCCCAGTTGCTCGTGCCACCAGAAGCTGAACTTCGACAGTGCTTCCTCATCGGGAAACGCCTTCCACCCGCTGGTCGGATCGGGAAATCGCAGCACCTGGAAATCGCACGCTACCGGGTGGACGGCGACGCCTGCCTTCTCGAAGGCAGCGACCGAGCGACGCATGTGGAGGGCCGAGGTGACCAGGAGGACGCGCTTCCATCCCTGCCGGTTCATCAGTTCCCGGGTGCGTTCGGCTTCCTCGCGGGTGGAAATCACAGGTCCGAGGGTGTGAAATTCGGCTTGGGCAAGGTTCCAGTCCCGGAACCATCCCATGATCTGGCTTGAACTGGGATTCATGCCTGGCGGGGGTTCGGGTGCATCACCGCCGATGACGAGGGCCCGGGCTTTCCCGCGCCGGCACAATTCGAAGCCGGCGATCAGGCGATCGGCGCAGCTGGTGAGGTCAAGGGACGCAAAATCCGGCTGCGAGGCACGCCAGCCTCCGCCGAGCACGACGACGGCATCGGCGTTGGGGGCGTGGTCGAGGGTGGAATCGACCCACGGGCGCTCCAGGTTTCCGATCAAGGGGGCGGTGAGCCAGGGTTGGCAGAGGAGCCACAGGAGGACGAAGGCGGTGCCGCAGGTTGTGGCGCCGAGGCGCTGACGGCGTTTGACGCAGACGAGGGTGGCTACCAGGAGGAGAAGCCAGCCGAAGCCGAATGGGTGGACCAAGGGTGAAATGAACTTGAGCAGGCCCGTCATGGTGGGTGGTGTGGTCTTCACCCCCGGGCGGGGGATTTTCAAACGCCCCCGGGGGAAACGGAGGATTGAATTCGGGCGATATTGGCTTCGACGCGCGCGATGTAAGGGTTGGGGCCGTCCGGCCACGGATCATTCAAGAAGCGGTAGACGCCTTCAAACTCGTTATCGAGGCGATTGCGGACGTGAAGGCTCCAGAACGCCGGCGTTTTTCGGACCAGATCGGTGACGCTGGAGAATGTCTGGGGCGAAAGGGATTCCGGATTGTGGCGGGCGGATTCGGCGAATTCGTCGAAGAGCAGCGGGAGCTTGTCGCTGTAATCAGCGGCGGCCATCTGGCCGAGCAGATCCGCGGTGGCCAGGGCGCAGCCGACCTGTCGGTTGACGGCACCATCGAAGAACAGGGCCTGGACGTTGGCGTTCACGCCCGTGCAACGGATCATGCTCTGAATTTCCCGGATGTCGGCGGAGGCGAAGGCGTGGCGCGAGAGGATGCGATGGGCGAAGTCGGCGCTGCGCTGCACGTGGATGGGGGTGAATTTGGCACCCGTCCCCACGGTGTCTCCCCGGGCCTTCAGGTACCCCGTGTCATGGAACAAGATGGCGACGAGTCCGAGCCGGACGGCACGTGCATCGAGGTGTGGAGCGGTGGCGGACCGGAACCAGCCATCGAGCAGGCGGGCGAGGCAGAGCGTGCCTTGGAGGGTGTGCTCCTGGTCGTGGTAGCGTGTGTCGAGACGTTCGAACTCGGGATGACGACCGGCGAACGCTTCGCTGACCCACGCGAAGGTGGCGTGGATCCAGGCGGCATCAGCTTCGCCGGTGACCGTTTTCCAGGTCTCAGCGCAGACCGGGAGGACCTCCGCGGGTTCCCTGGTGTTCACTTCGTGAAACACGACCGACGATAGACAGAGGGGCGGGGCGGCCCGCAAACGTTTTCCCTGAACGACGGAGGTCCCGGCGCGATTTGGGTCGGATCCATTTCCGGTACGGGCTATTCAAGGCGCATGAGCCGCGCATTGCTCGCGTTCGTGGACGACATCTACGAGGACCTGGAGCTTTGGTATCCGAAACTGCGCCTCGAGGAGGCGGGGTATTCCACCCGGATGGCGGCGCCATCCTTGGACTTGGTCCATGGAAAGCATGGGTATCCGGCCCGCCCCGACCTGTTGATCTCGGAAGCGCGGGTCGAAGACTTTGAAGGGTTGCTGATCCCGGGGGGCTTCATGCCCGACAAACTGCGGCGCGACGGCCGGGTTCTCGAACTCACCCGAGGATTTCACGAGGCAGGTAAGCTGGTGGCGTTCATCTGCCACGGCGGGTGGATTCCCATCTCAGCGATGATTCTACGGGGTCGGCGGGCGACCGGTTCGCGCGGGATCAAGGACGACCTCGAGAACGCCGGCGCCCTGTGGGTGGATGATCCGGTCGTTGTGGACGGCAACCTGGTGTCGAGCCGGACCCCGCTCGATCTGGCGCACTTTGCCCGTGCGATGGTGGATTTTCTGAAGACCCGCTCCACGGATTGAGCCGGCCAAGCCCGAACCCGTTCCGCCGCCTTCGACCCCACCGCCCCCGATGTCGCACGCCCGATTTGGAGCCCACACCGATCCTACGTTCCGTTCTGAACCCCGAGCGGCCGGCGAGGTCATCCGGCGGGTGGCAAAGTACCTGAAGCCCTACCGCTGGGCGGCGGTGGGTACGATTCTGTGTGCGGTGGCTTCCCTGGGATTCGGCATGTTGTATCCGCGGCTGACGCGGTTGCTGATCGACGACGTGGTGACCGGCGGGCGCGCGGAGTGGCTCACGCCGGCAGCACTCGGATTGCTGGGGGCATTTTTCTTGAGGGAATCGTTCAACAGCTTGCGGATTCGGGTCAACAACCGGCTCGAGCAGAACGTCATTTTCGACATGCGCCGGGAGGTCTATGGACGGCTGCAACGTCTGCCGGTCGCTTGGTTCGACCCGCGTGCATCCGGTGATTTGATGACCCGGGTGATCGAAGACGTGAACAGCGTGGAGCGCTTGCTGATCGACGGGACGGAACAGGGGACGGTGGCGGTCCTGAGCATCGTGGGGGCGTTGTTCTTCATGTTTGCCTCCAGCCCGATGCTGGCCGGTGTGTCCCTGGTTCCGCTGCCAGTCCTGGTGGCAGGAGCCCTCTGGTACACAACCACCGCCCACAAACGCTATCGTCAGCAACGCGAGGCGTCGTCGGCGATGAACGCGCTGCTCATGGACAATCTCCAGGGGATCCGTCAGGTGAAGGCGTTTGGCCGGCAGGAATACGAGGACGCCCGGTTTGGCGCGCGCGCGGAAGAGTTGAGGCAGGGGACGCTGGTGGTGATGCGGGCCTGGGCCTGGTATTCCCCGGCGATGGAGTTCGCCGGGGCGCTGGGCATTGGGTTGGTGTTGTGGGTGGGTGGGGGGCAGGTGATCGCGGGACGCCTGGAGATCGGGGAGTTGGTGGCGTTCATGCTGTATGCCGGGATGTTCTTCTATCAGCCGATCGGCCGCCTGCACGCGTTGAATCAGATGCTGCAGTCGGCGCGGGCGGCGGCGGCACGGGTGTTCGATATTCTGGACGCGCCGACAGAGCGTTCCGATCGGGGCGGGGTACTTCGCGAACCGGTGCGTGGCGAAGTGATCTACGACACTGTGGGGTTCAACTACCCTGGGGGCCGTACGGTGTTGCGGGGGATCACGCTGAAGGCGAGGCCAGGCGAGATGGTGGCGTTGGTGGGGCCGACAGGCGCTGGCAAGTCAACGCTGGTGAATCTCCTGCCTTCGTTCTACGAGTTGACCTCGGGGCAAATCACCATCGATGGTCAGGACATTCGGGAGGTGGGTTTGGAGTCCTTGCGTCAGGCGATCAGCGTGGTAAGCCAGGAGCCGTTTCTTTTCAACGGCACGTTGCGCGAAAACATTCTTTACGGGCGCCTGGATGCCACGGAACCGGAATTGGTCGCGGCGGCCAAGGCGGCGAACTGTCACGAGTTCATCAGCCGGTTGCCCGAGGGTTACGACAGCCGGGTCGGGGAACGCGGAGTCAAGCTGAGCGTCGGGGAGAAGCAGCGGGTGAGCATCGCTCGGGCGCTGCTCAAGAATGCACCGATCCTGATACTGGACGAAGCGACCGCGAGTGTGGACACCCAGACGGAACGTCTGATCCAGGAGGCGCTGGAGCGCCTGATGTCGGGACGGACGAGTTTTGTCATCGCCCACCGGTTGAGCACAATCCGATCAGCGAGCCTGATCCTCGTGCTGAAGGCGGGGGAGATCCTGGAGCGCGGCACCCACGAATCCCTGCTGGCGGCGAACGGATTGTATGCCCGGTTGGCGCAGATTCAGAATACGACGACCATCGAAGAAGGATTTGAACGCCTGGGGGTGTAGGGGTTTAAGGTTGGGCGTGTCGAAGCATTGGATCATCGCCTGGGTGGTGCTTGGAATCGGGGCCGTTTGGTTCGAATCCCGGCCGGCCCTACGGGCGGCGTCTGCACCGCGGGTTGCGGGCCGGGAACCTCTGCGTTCGGAAGCGGCCAAGCGCGGGTGGGTGGGCTGGGCGGAACTCCTGCCTCGGGACGAGGGGCTGCGCATTCAGTGGTGGGGCACGGCGGGTGCCGATGTGGAGTTGCTTCGGGCCGCTCACGGTTCCACCAATTTCACAACGCTGCACAAGGGTCGTGGTCCGTCGGAGTTTCTGGACCGCGAGGTCGTGCCTGGGCAGCTCTACGTGTACCGGGTGCAGACCGGCTATCGACCCACCATGTCGGTGGTCGAGTGGGCGGCGGGCGTGCGGCTTCCTCCGGTGGAGGACCGGGGAACGGTGGCCCTGTTGGTCGACGAGACCCTGGCAGGTTCTTTGCATCCGGAGTTGGGCCGGTTGGAACTGGAACTGATCGCCGACGGTTGGAAGGTGCTTCGACGCCAAGTGCCGCGTCACGACGACCGCGACTGGTCGCAGAATACGAATGCGATTGCCCGTATTCGGGCGCAGGTGAAGACCGACTGGGAGGCGAGCGGGAAGGCACTGCGGTGTCTGTACCTGATCGGTCACGTGGCGATTCCCTACTCGGGCATGCACGCCGAAGACCTTCACACGGGGCGCGGGGACAACCATTTTGGCGCGTGGCCCTCGGACCAGTATTACGGGGACGTGGACGGCATTTGGAGTGACCGCGAACCCTATCCCACCTATCTGGCTCCGGTGTCGTTTCCCATCACTCGCAACGATCCCGGGGACGGGAAGTTCGACAGGGAACATGTGCCGCCGAACGCGGCCGGGGACACGCGATTGGAGATGGCGTTCGGACGCCTGGACTTCTTCCGGATGCCGTCCTTTGGAAAAGGCGAGCGGGGGGAGATTGCGCTGCTGAGACAGTACTTCGACAAGGCGCGGCGTTACCGGTTGGGCGGGATGCCGGCGAAGGCCGGGGTCGTGGCGGGCGGTTACTTTCAGAACGCGTTGGACCTTGAACTGCTCATGAATGCGTACCGGACCGGCAGCCGGTTGTTCGGAGGAGGGACCAACACGGTGGTGGAGGGTGATTTCTTCGAGTTGTCACCCAGCGAGGCGGTGCTGTGGGGGTTTCAGTCGGGCTCCGGTTATATCGACCGGATTCGGTCCGGTTCGCCCGGCATGGTGACGTCGTCCCGGCTGGCGAGTCCGAGGCGCCAGGCGCCTGTGGTCTTCTCGATGCTGCTGGGGTCGTGGTTTGGGGACTGGGCGGTGGGCGAAGACAATCTGCTACGGGCGATCACGGCGTCGCGTGACTACGGTTTGGCATCCATGTGGGTGCGCAACGCGGAGTGGCGTTTCGATCCGATGGCGTTAGGCGGAACGCTTGGGGACGGCCAGTTGCTGACCGCCAACGAGTCGGTTCGCTACCGGGATCCGAACCGGGGTACGACTCGGACGCTGACCATTCTGGGCGATCCGACCCTGCGGTTGCACGTGGTGCCACCTGTGCGGGGGTTGAAGGGTCAACGGAACGACAAGACGGTGCGCTTGAGCTGGGCGGACGGAGCGCCTGGAGTTTTGGGATGGAACGTGTACCGGTCGACCCATGGGCCGGCGGGGCCGTTTAGCCGGGTGAATGACGCGCTGGTGACGGATCGAGAGTTCCGGGATCCGGCGGTGCCGCTGGCGGTGAAGTACATGGTTCGCGCCGCCGAACTGGTGACGACCGGAAGCGGGTCGTACACGAACCTGAGTCTGGGCGTCTTCTGGCCGTAGAGAATCAAATCTACGACCCCGGACTTGGATTGCCGGCAAGGACCGCCGGAGGGTGGTTCTACTCGCTGCCGTGTGCGGTGCAGCGGTGCAGACCGGCCGGTAGATGGCGCTTGCCAGGGGAAACCGGTGCAGGCTATCGCAGGAGGGATTCCCGGAATCCTACCCTCCGCGACCCATGCAATTTTCCGCATCCATTCCCAGCGCCGCCCGCTGCCGGGGCCGATTGGCTGGTTTCACCCTGATCGAACTGCTGGTGGTGATTGCGATCATTGCGATCCTGGCCAGCATGCTCCTGCCGGCGCTGAGCAAGGCGAAGGCCAAGGGCAAGGCGATCCACTGCATCAACAATCTCAAGCAGGTGGGTCTCGCCATGATTCTCTATTCGGATGAGTTCGATGGCTCCATCCCGCGCGGTAACGGCTACCCGTGGTTCCTTTGTTACATGCCGTACATGCCGGAGGGCGGGAAGGACAAAGACTTCCGCCAAGTCCGCATCTACCGGTGCTCCAGCTATCCGAACAAGGACCAGAAACGTCAGCAGATCATCACCTACGTCATCAACGCGTGGAAGTTCAGCAGCCCAACGGACAAGGTGGGTTCGGAACAGGTCGGGCCTTCGAAGCTGACGGCCTTCCAGGTGCCCAGCGTCACCATTCATCTCACGGACAACGAAAACGGCGCGTGGCGGCCGGTGATCACAGGGTACCAGGACGGGATCACCGACCTGAACGATGTCTGGGCGCCCAGCCACCTGCCGTACAGCGAAAGCGGGACGGTGCGGCGGTTGAGCGGGGAACGGCGGGTGGCGGCGAACCGTCACAACGACGGCGCGAACTCGGTGTTCCTCGACGGGCATGCCGGTTTTCTCAAAGCGCGTGCGATCGTGACCGATCGATGGCGCGAGGTGCAGGCCACGACGGCGACGGTGCGTTGAAGGGATTGGCTGAGTTTCGCTTGCGACTGGCGATTGGAATCCGTGGGACCTAGGGTCTCGTCAGATGCTTGCGGAAGCTGAACTTCGGCGGTTGATGTCCGACCTGGAATCCGATCGGGTCGAACGAACCATCTCGACGGCGGACAGTGCCAAGTTCCGGGAGGCGATCTGTGCATTTTCGAACGACTTTCCGAATCATCGACAGCCGGGGTATTTGCTCCCGGGTGTCCATGACAAAACAGGGGTGGCGTGGGGTCTGAAGCGACTGACGAGTTGCTGCGGAATTTGGCGGGACTGTGGCAGGACGGTGAGATTCTTCCGTCGCCTGGCATGACGGTGACCAGGCATTCTTTGTTGGATGGAGGGGACGCTGGAGCAGAAGCCGATCCGCACGGGTGCGTTGCAGGATCAGTTGGTCTGGGATTACCCGAAGAGAACGGTTCGCGAACTTCTGATGACCGCCATTTGTCATCGAAGCTATGAGTCCAACTCCCCGGTCCGGTTCTATCGATTCTCCGACCGGATCGAGATTCAGAATCCCGGGGGCTTTACGGGGACGCTCGTCCCGAGAATTTTCCCCGATCCACAAACTAGAGGAATCCGGTGTTGGCTCAGGCGTTGAAAATCCTGGGTTATGTGAATCGCTTCGGCCGTGGGGTGATCGACGCCCAGGCTGCCTTGGCTGAGAACGGCAGTGCTCCCGCGCGATTTGAGTTTTAGCCCGCTTTCGTGTCGGCCGTCATTCCTAGGCATCCTGATCTATGAAGGCATTGGCTTTTTTCAATAACAAGGGGGGCGTCGGCAAGACCACGCTTGCCTACCACTTGGCGTGGATGCTCGCCGACCAGGGACGGCGTGTTTTGGTTTTGGATCTGGACCCGCAGGCGAATATCACCTCCATGGTCCTTCGTGAGGATCGGTTGGAGCAAATCTGGGATACGGAAGTAAATAGCGGCCGAAGCATCGTGGGTGCGCTGGACCCCTTGATTCGAGGCATTGGGGACATCCGTGAAGCCCATGTGGAACGTATTTATTCTTGGCTATTTCTCATCCCAGGAGATCTAGCCCTATCCGGATTCGAAGCTGAACTTTCGGAAGCCTGTGGGAATTGTCGGGATCGCCGGGAGGCTGCGTTCCGGCAGACCTCCGCATTCCATCGGATAGCCGAGATGGCAGCCTCCAAGGTTCAGGCTGATCTGGTCATCATGGACGTCGGTCCCAACTTCGGTGCCATCCATCGCGCCGCGCTGATATCCGCCACCCACGTCATCGTGCCTTGGGCTCCGGATCTGTTCTCCCTTCAGGGCCTGCGGAATCTAGGCCCTACGCTCCGCCGGTGGAGAGGAGGAGAGGAGAGTGGCATGACCGATCTGTGAGGAACCCGGCGCCGAGCCTGTCCTTGCCGGACGGATCGATCCAACCCATCGGCTACGTCGTTCTTCAATTCGGCATACGCGACAACAGGCCGGTCCAAGCCTACGAACCTTGGGTGAACCAGATCCCGGTGACGTACCACCATTCTGTACTCGGGGAGGCATCCGGAGCGCATACGATCGAAACGGACTCAAGTTGCCTTGGTTTGGTGAAGCACTACCGAAGTTTGGTGCCGTTAGCCATGAAGGTTCGAAAGCCCATTTTTGACCTCAAGGCGGCGGATGGCGCCATCGGTGCGCACTACGAAGCGGTTCAACATTGCGCGGACGCGTTCGGTAGATTGGCGGACAAGATCTCGGACCGACTTGGACTTCTGCCTAGGTCGGCCGAGTTGTCGTTTGCCCCTTGAAGAGGAAACGATTCTTGGCCGTGGACTGTTCCCGCCGCATACTCCGCGCATTGAACCCGTCGATCTCCATCGCGACCCTGTTGGGTCTGGCACTCGTGCTCGCGGGGGGCTGTTCAAGGTCGCCTAAACCCCCGGCAAATCAGGCCTCGGCGGGCCCCACGGACGGTGGGACGCATGAGGTGACGCAGGTTGAGTTGCGGACCGTGGAACGGACCATCACCACCACGGGTTCCCTACTTCCGCTCGATCGGACGCCGTTGAGTGTGATTGTGGCGGGACGCCTTTCGACGATCGCGGTGGATCTTGGAAGTTTCGTGCGGCAAGGGGAGCCGATCGCTCAGGTGGACGATTCCGATTATCTCCTGCGGGAGAAACAATCGGAGGCCGCGATGTGGCAGGCCCGGGCGCAGGTGGGGCTTCCGTTGGAAGGCGACGAAGACATCGTGGATGTCGAAGGTTCGAGTACCGTCCAGGAAGCGAAGGCGGTATTGACGGAGGCCAAGGCGAACCGTGATCGGATTGAGGCCCTGTCGGAGGAGGGCATACTGTCGGCGTCGGAACTGGAGACCGCGACGGCGGCGTTTAAAGTGGCATCGAGCCGATATGCGGAGGCCTTGGAGCAGGCGCGGACGCGGGTGGCCCAATTGCAGCAACGCCGGGCGGAATATCGGATCGCTCAAAAGCAACTGGCGGACACCCTGATTGTGGCGCCGTACGACGGGGCGGTGCAGGAGCGATTGGCGAACGTGGGCGAGTATCTGGCGGTAGGGGCGCCGGTGGTGACCTTTGTCCGGACGGATCCACTTCGGTTGAGGGTGGAAGTCTCGGAGCGAGAGGCGCCGCGGGTGAAGATCGGGCAGCCCGTGCGGGTCACTTTGGAAGGCGACACCAATGCTTATTTCGGGGCGGTGAAGCGGCTGAGTCCCGCGATCGTGGAGGGAAGCCGAACGATGGTGGTGGAGGCGGATGTGCCGTCGCAGGGGCGCCTACGACCGGGAGTGTTTGCCCGGGCGGGCATTGTGACGACGGGTGACGTTCCGGCGCTGACCATCCCGGGTGAAGCGTTGGTGACCTTTGCGGGAATTGAGAAAGTGTTCGTGGTGCAGGATGGGTTGGCGGTTGAAAAGCGGGTGACGACGGGAGATCGGGGCCCGGGATGGGTGGAGGTGGTGGCAGGATTGAATCGCGGCGAGACGGTGGTGCTGTTGCCGGGCAGCCTGCAAACCGGTCAGAAAGTGACGGTGCTGCCGGAGAAGAGTGCGGCCTCCTCAGAGGAGGCTCACGCTGTGCCGAAGGAAAACGGGACCAACGCGGCCACCGGGGGGCGTGCACCAGCCGGATCGTGAAACCAGGGCGATCTGATGCAAACCCTGGCTGAGATCTGTATCCGCCGTCCGGTGTTCGCCTGCATGCTGGTGCTGGCGTTGGTGGTGTCGGGGTCGGCGGGTTATGTGCGGTTGAACGTGGACCGGTCTCCGGCGGTGGATCTTCCGACGGTTTTCGTGTCGACCTCGCTTCCCGGGGCCTCGCCGGTGGAAATGGAGTCGCTGGTGGCACAGCCGCTGGAGCAGAACATCAACACGATCGAGGGCATCAGCGAGCTTCGGTCGATCTGCGGGGTGGGCCGCTCATTCATCATCGTCCGGTTCAACCTGGACCGGGATCCGAACTCGGCGGTGGAGGATGTGCGGAATCGGGTGTCGGCTTCGTTGTCGGATTTGCCGCCGGAGGTCCTGCCGCCGCAGGTGTCGAAGTTCGACGTCGATTCGGCGCCGGTGATGACGCTGGCGATGTCAGGCGACCGGCCGGTGCGGGAATTGACGGAGATGGCCGACAAGGTCGTCCGGGTGCAATTGGAGCGGGCGGAAGGGGTCGGCGAGGTGGACATTTCCGGCGGGTTGGGACGCGCCATCAACATCTGGGTGGATGCCGATCGTCTGGCGGCCTACCGACTGCCGATCACGGCGGTCCGGGATGCCGTGGTGCGCCAGAACGCGAACATTCCTGGGGGCAACGTGTCGGGGCCCCTGACGGAACGCGTGCTGCGCACGATCGGGAGGGTGGAGGATCCCCGGGATTTCAACGATCTCGTGGTGACGACGATCAACGGGGCGCCGGTGCGGATCCGCGACGTCGGGCATGCGGAAGACGGGACCAAGGAGCAGCGCTCCATCGCCCGCCTGGACGGGCGTCCCTGTGTGCAACTGGACATCCGCCGGCAATCGGGGGCTAACACGGTGGCGGTGATCGAGTCGATCAAGGCAAGGTTGCCGGCGCTCATTGAGCAGTTGCCCCCCGACGTGAAGATCCAGGTGACCCGGGACCAGTCCCGGTACATTCACGAGGCGTTGGCAGAGATCCAGAAGCACCTGATCCTGGGGAGCTTACTGGCGAGTCTGGTGGTGTTGCTCTTCATGCGGAGCTGGCGGGCGACGTTCATCGCGGCGATGGCGATCCCCGTGTCGGTGATTTCGACCTTCGGCATGATGTGGGCTCTCGATTTCACGCTGAATAGCGTCACGATGCTCGCCCTGGTGCTGATGGTCGGGATCGTGATCGACGACGCGATTGTGGTGCTCGAGAACATCTTTCGGTTCGTCGAAGAGAAGCAGATGACCTCTTTTGAGGCGGCGAAGGCGGCGACGGCGGAGATCGGGCTTGCGGTAATGGCGACGACCTTCAGCCTGGTGGTGATTTTCGTGCCGGTGTCGTTCATGTCGAGCGTGGCGGGCCGATTCCTGTTCCAGTTCGGTCTGACCTCGGCGATGGCCGTACTGGTGAGCCTCCTGGTATCGTTCACGCTGACGCCCATGATGAGCGCACGGTTGTACGGGATGGGGAAGTCGCGTCGGGTGGACAGCCACAGCGAAGGGTCACGGGGTGGTTTCTACGGGGCGATAGAACGGCTCTACATGCGGTCGCTGGGCTGGTCGATGCGCCATCGGCTCTGGGTGCTGGGCACCGCCGTGGCCGTGGCGCTGTCGTCGGTGCCTCTGTACGGGTTGGTGAAGCAGGAATTCACGCCCACGGATACGGATGAAGGCGAATTTGACGTGAGCCTGACGGCGCAGGAAGGGACCAGTCTGCCGGCGATGGATGAAGTCGTGCAATTGGCTGAGCAGGCCGTCCGCGGCGTTCCCCATATCCGCACCATTCTTTCAACGTCAGGTTCGGGGGGCGGGTTTTCGTCGATCAACCAGGGGCGTCTGTACGTCATGTTGGTGCCGCACGAGGAGCGGACCTTTGCCTGGAAGCGGCTGTTGAGTTGGACGCCGTGGAAGGCGTTTCAGGGGAATGCATCGCAACGGGAGGTCATGCAGCAGGTGCGGGCGCGGCTGAAGTTTTTGAAAGATGTCCGGGTGGGGGTTCGGAGCGGAGGTTCCTCCATCAATCTGGGCGGGCCGCCCTTCGAGATCGATTTCGCGCTGCTGGGCCCCGACCTGGAGGCGTTGGCGGGCTATGCGGAGCACCTGCGCAAAAAAGCGCCGGAACTGGGCTTGCAGGATGCGGACACGACATTGCGCTTGGATAAGCCGGAGCTTCGCATCGAAGTCGATCGGAAGCGGGCGGCGGACTTGGGGGTCGAGGTGCAGGAGATTGCGTCGGCATTACGAATCATGGTGGGCGGTGACACCCGGGTGTCGCGGTTCCGCGATGTGGGGATCAACGACGACTACGACGTGCAGTTGCGGTTGACCGACGTGGACCGGGACGATCCGGCGGATCTCGCGCGGTTGTACGTGCCGCGCAAGGGCGGCGGTCTGGTGCGCCTGGACAATCTGGTGCAGGTGGTGCAGGGCCAGACGGCGTCGCGAATCGACCGGCTGGACCGTCAGCGGACGGTGGCGTTGCGGTCGGGGATTGCGCCGGGGTACGCGATGGCGGACCGATTGGCGGCGCTGCGGGAGGAGGTTCGGAGCATGAACCTGCCGCCGGCCTACACGACCAAGGTGTCGGGACGGGGTCGGGAATTGGAGAGCACCTTCGTGGAGTTTCTGTGGGCGTTCGCGCTGTCGGTGGCGTTCATGTACATGATCCTGGCCTCGCAGTACGAAAGCATGGTGCATCCCTTCACGATCCTGTTGTCGTTGCCTCTCGCTCTGCCGTTCGCGCTGTTGTCGCTCTGGGTGTCAGGCAACACGCTGAATCTTTATTCGGGCCTGGGGCTCCTGGTGCTCGCGGGGGTGGTGAAGAAAAACGCGATCTTGCAGATCGACCACATGAACCAGCTTCGCGGCAAAGGGCTGGATTTGTTGTCGTCCGTGTTGCAGGCGAACAGGGACCGGTTGCGCCCGATCCTGATGACGACGCTGTCGTTGGTGGCGGGCATGCTGCCGCTGGCGGTCGGGACCGGGCCGGGTTCAGAGGAACGCCGGGCGGTGGCGGTGGTGGTGATTGGCGGGCAGTCGTTGTGCCTGTTGCTGACGTTACTCGTGACCCCTGTGGTGTATTCGCTCTTGGACGACCTGGTGCAGCGGTTTCGTTGGAAGACACACGCGCAGCCGGAGTGGGTGACGGTCGGCAAGTGAAGGTCGCTGTTTACGATTGGCCCGGTCTTGCTGGCCGCCTAGGGTCTCGCCTCATCACGACCGGGAGCTTCCCAACTGATGAAGCGGTCCCGTCCATGTCACCATGAACACCGTCCAGGATCTCAAGACCGTCACACGCAACACGAAGTCCAAAGTCGAAGCCGAACTCTCCCGCACGGGAGGCTTGCTCCGGCTGGCGCCGGCTTGGGTGCCGCGCTCCTTCCTTCAACCCGGGCTGCGCCTGAAACTGCACCCGGACGATACCTATGCCTACGGAGCGAACCGTGGGGGTATCGACGAACGCTGGTTTGCATCGACCACGGAGGCGGCGAACGAAGGCCGTGTTCCAGACGAAGGGTTGAGCTACTGCGTGGTGGGTGGCGAACGCTTTACCCTGCGCAAGGCGGTGGAGGACTGTGGGGCCACCTTGATCGGTGCCGAGATCTGGAAGAAATACGGCAAGTGGCCGGTGTACTCGAAGTTCTTCGACAACATGGGGCCGATTCCCCACCACATGCACCAGAACGCCAAGCAGGCGAAACTGGTGGGACAAGAAGGGAAGCCGGAGTCCTACTACTTCCCCCCCCAGCACAACAACGTGGGCAACAACTTCCCCTACACCTTCATGGGCCTGGAACCCGGCACATCCAAGGCGCAGGTGCGGAAGTGTCTCGAAGACTGGAACAAGGGCGACAACGGCATCCTGGACCTCAGCCGGGCGTATCGGTTGAAGCCGGGGACCGGTTGGTTGATTCCGCCGTGCGTTCTGCACGCGCCCGGCAGCCTCTGCACCTATGAGCCGCAGTGGGGTAGCGATGTGTTCGGCATGTACCAGAGTCTGGTGGAAGGTCGTTATGTGCCCTGGAGCCTGCTGGTGAAGGACATGCCCAAGTCCAAGCACAAGGACCTCGACTTCATCGTCGACCAGTTGGACTGGGAGGGGAATGTCGATCCGAACTTCAAGGACAACCACTACCTCGAGCCGGTGCCGGTGGCGGACACCCGAAGCGAAGGCTATGTCGACCGCTGGATCGTCTACGGCAAGATCGATGGCGAGCAGCTTTTCACGGCCAAGGAACTGACCGTGAATCCGGGTACGAAGGTCACGGTGAAGGACACGGGCGCGTACGGCCTGATCTGCGTGCAAGGCACGGGCAAGATCAACGGACAGCCTTTGAACAGCCCCAAGCTGATCCGCTTCCACGAGCTGACGGAGGACGAGTACTTCTGCACCGCCGACGGCGCGAAAGCGGGCGTGGTGTTCGAGAACACCAGCGAAACGGAACCTCTGGTCGCGCTGCGCTACTTCGGGCCCGAAGTGAATCCGAATGCGCCGACGATGGGCGCCTACCGCCAGAACAAGTTCGCCTGAAGCCGGAAGGCTGAGGCGGGGGCGGGTTTGCTGTGGGCCTGGATTGGTGGCGACGGCAGGCGAGTGAATTGGGTGAAAACGGGGCCGGTGGAGAGGGTCCGGTATACGACCTGGGCCTGGGCGCCCGTGTTCGGGATCTGCGGACGGGCCGCAGCTCGACCCGGGTGGCGCATGTCTTTCGGGGACAGTTGGAACTGCTGGCAAGGAGACAGCCGGATTTTGAGGGGTTTTGGGGCTTGAATTCACGGGTTTCGCTCGCCACCGTGTCCCATCTTTTTGACCTATGGCAGACATCGCTAACCGGTACGCGGAAAACATCGACGGCAAATTTTACGTCGACAACCAGTGCATCGACTGTGATCTGTGCCGGGAAACGGCACCGAACAATTTCAAGCGGAACGACGACGGCGGGTATTCGTTCGTTTACAAGCAGCCGGAGTCCACCGAGGAAGAGGCGCAGTGCAAGGAAGCCAAGGAAGGCTGCCCGGTCGAAGCCATCGGCGACGACGTCTCCTGATCCGCTTTTCAAGGCGATCGCTCTGGCGCTACACGAGGCCTTTTCGGTGCCTTGCCTGATTTTAAAGCCGGCTCGCGGGATCGCCTGCGGGCTTGTTGATTTAGCCCCTGAGATTCCAATCGAATGCCGGCTTCCTGCGGCTACGTTGTCGCGGGAGCGAGGAACGACCTTCGAAGCATTTCCAGGGCTTGCTGCGACGTGACGTATTTGAATGTTTCGCGGTCGAAAGGATTGAAGAACCGCCGCACCCGGGTGGCCAATCCCCGAATGGCCAGGGCGACAAACACGGTGCCGACGGGTTTCTGTTCCGTTCCGCCACTGGGGCCTGCGATACCGGTAATCGCCAGAGCGTGGGTGGCGGACGAGCGAGCGAGGGCCCCTTCCGCCATCGCCTGGGCGCACGGCTCGCTGACGGCGCCATGCTCTTCGATGATCGCGGGTGGAATGCCCAGTTCCTGTCGTTTGGCGTCGTTATCGTAGGTGATCCAGCCGCCCCATAGGACAGCCGATGCGCCGGGGACGTTGGTCATGCGATGAGCGAGGTAGCCGCCGGTGCAGGATTCGGCGGTCACGAGACGGGCGCCCTGGGCGGTTGCGAGGCGGACAACGATCTCTTCCAGTTGTTCGTCATTCCGTCCGAAGACGTGATCGCCAAGTAGTCGGATGGTTTCCAATTCCGCCTCCTGGACCAAGGGGTCCGCATGTACGCCCCGTGCGACGAGCCGGATGTCCACCTCGCCCGTCCGCGCGCAGTAGCCGATCTCAAGTCCGCGGGCGAAGAGCGGGGGAAGAATGGGCGCTAGACACTCTTCGACCCAGGATTCGCCGAGTCCGCATGTGCGCAGAGTTAGGCAGCGGTAGGGTTCGGAGAGGGGTGCCCATTCCTTGAGTAAGGGAACCACCTGCAGGTCGAACATTGGGCGGAGTTCCCGCGGTGGTCCGGGAAGCATCACCAACCAGGAACCCTCCGCCCGGAACCGACCGGGTTCGACCCACAAGGCCAGCCCCGGCGCGGTTCCGTGGTGGTTGTGTAGGACAATCGCGCCTTCTGGAACCTGGGCCTGGATTGCGACACTAGCGGGCATCGGGCGCTTCCGGGACGCAAAGAATCCTCGGATGTTTTCCAGGACCGGTTCGTCGAGCACCAGCTTCCTCCCTAACAATTCGGCAATATAATCGCGGGTGATGTCGTCGGAGGTCGGCCCCAGCCCCCCCGTAGTGATAACCCAGTCGGCACGTTGGAGCGCTTCAAGCGTGGCGTCACGTATGGCGGTACCGGTATCGGGGACAGCCGTTTGCCGGGTGCAAGGCCAGCCAAGGTCGGCCAGACGACGGCAGATCCACTGTTGATGGGTGTTCAGTACCCGGCCCAGCATCAATTCGGAGCCGGTATTGAGAAGTTCGACAATCACCAGGGCTGAGTCTGCCCCATAACGGCCGGGCAACGCGAGACAGGCCCGCCTCGAGGCAGTGTCGATGGATTCCCCCTCACGACCCGCAAGGTGGCGAAGAGTTCATCCCCTATTCGCCTCGTCCGGGTCCATTCGAGACCGATTGCCGCCGCAAGATTCGGCAGACCCAACCCGTCCGTGATCGTCGGGGCGAGTCGTCCACCGAATAGCAGCGGGCAAACCGTCACATGGACCTCGTCGATCAGACCCGCACGGAACATTGAGTCGTTCAACTCGGAACCGCCTTCGCAGACGAGACGCCGGACATTCCAGCGCGCGCGAAGCCAGGTCAGGGCGGAGACGAGATCGACGCGCTGCTCGCCGAAGCCACCCACGATGGCGCCGGCTTGTTGGAGTCGGCGGACTCGCGAGACGGGAGCCTTGCGGGTGACCAGGACCACCAGCGGGGAATGAGTCTCGGAAAAGACATCGGCACGTGGGTCGAGATGGGCATTTCCACTCACAACGACGCGAACGTTGAATTCCAGGAGGCGACGCCGGAGTCGCTGACGTTGGTACCGAGGACCGCCCGGTCCCAGGGTGATGCCGGGGAGATTGGCGGTGCGCGAGCCACAGACGACAGCGTCGGTGGTGGCACGTAGCTCCAGAAGGTGGGCCTGGTCGCGGGCGCTCCCGAACGAGGAGACGGTGCGATTTCCGGTCGCGATCTTGCCGTCGGCGGTCATGGCCATGTTCAACAAGACAAAGGGGCGGTCCAGGCGCGGCATGATGAGGTGGGCTTAACTGTAACCATGTTGCTGTGAGGTTCGAGCCCGTCGGATGGGGGGCATCACTCGATCCACATGGCGTCACCATAGCTGAAGAAGCGGAAACCTTGCGCGATCGCGGCCTGGTAGGCTTGGAGGATCAATTCGCGACCGACGACTTCGTTGGGGGCGGCGAAAGCGCTGACCAGCATGAGGAGCGTGGAGCGTGGGAGGTGGAAATTCGTGAGCAAAGCGTCGACCAGATGGAACTGCGCGGGGGGCACGAGAAAAAGGTTGGTGGTGCCAGGGCCGGCGACGAGTTGGCCTTCATGGGCGCGCGCGACGCTTTCGAGAACTCGAAGGGAGGTGGTGCCGACGGCGACGACGCGGTGCCCGTTGCGACGGGTCCGCTGGACCGCTTCCGCCGTGGAGGTTGGTACCTCATAAGGTTCGGTGTGCATGATGTGATCGGCAGGATTTTCGGTCTTGACCGGGGAGAATGTCCCGATTCCGACGTGCAGGGTGACTTCGGCGATGCCAATACCGGAATCTCGGAGCTGTTGGAGCAATTCGATCGAAAAGTGCAATCCGGCGGTGGGCGCGGCGTTGGAGCCGGGTTCCCGGGCATAGACCGTCTGGTAGCGTTCGCGGTCTTCCGGGAGGGACTTGGGACGACGGATGTACGGAGGCAATGGCATGACGCCGTGCAGATGGGCGAACGCGAGAACGTCGGACCCGGGTGGGAAGACGAGCCGGCATTGACCATCGTCGCGCTTTTCGACCACCTCGGCGGGCAATTGGGGGGAAGTGGTGGGGCCAAAAAGCAGTCCAGAACCCGGGCGAACGCGTTTTCCGGGGCGCAGGAGGACCCACCACCCCCCTGTCGGGGCAGGGTTGAGAAGCAGGATTTCCACGGCGCCCCCCCCGTTGGACTTTCGGCCGAAGAGTCGGGCGGGTATCACGCGGGAATTATTCAGGACCAAAAGATCGCCGGGACGGAGGAAGTTGGGGAGGTCCAAAAAAAGGCAGGATTGGAAACTCCGAGAGGTACGTTGGACCCTCATTAACCGTGACCCGGAACGGTTTGCCACCGGGTGCTGGGCGATCTGTTCTGGGGGCAGGAAAAAGTCGAAATCCGTCGTCCGCACGCCGGAGTTCTATACCGATCAAGTAAGGACTTGCGAGGGATGAAAACGGAAACTAGGGGAGAAAAAGTTGTGAGTTGAACTTGTTCACATGTTATTCACAAGCGAGCGCTGGCGAGGGGACAAGTTGTTTCATTCTCAGCGTTTTCTCAGTTGAATTGGTGGGGGGAAATGTAGCAAGGTGGGGATGTGTGGGGGGGATGGTGATACTGCTCCCATTTCCTCCGGCCAAATGTCGGCCACCGAAAACCATAGCGTTGATGGGACGCCCCTGTTCGTTTCGCGCTTCGACAACAAGGTCGACGAGAAGCGCCGCATTCAGATCCCGAGTTCGTGGCGGCGGGGGCAATCGGGGGTTCGGTACATTTTGGTTCCTGTGCCTAAGCGGGCGTGGCGCCCCGCCTGTCTGGTAGCGATGCCTCCCCAAAAATTCATGGCCCTGGTCCAGGAAGTGCGTCAGATGCGCTTTTCGGATGATCGTGCGGACACGTTGCGCCGGCTTTTGGCGACGCGGGCGACCGAAGTGGAGACCGACAGTGCCGGGCGGATTTGTCTTCCCGAGGACGTGGCGCACGCGGTCGACGTGAAGGATCGGGTGGTGCTGGCGGGGATGATCGACTGCTTCGAGATCTGGAGTCCGGACCGTTACACGCAGATGGAGTCGGGAGACGACGAACGATCGGCGGAAGCATTTTCGATGATCTAACCGGAGAAATCGACCCCATGAGCCTTCGAAACCTCCTACCTATCGGACGAACGTTCGAGCCCTCCGGGGATCGTCTGGGGAGGTTCCGTCCGGCAGTGCCGGGCCTGTTGCCGGATTTTTCACGGGATACCAAGGGTGAGCGTGAAAATCGGTTTCCTGTTGGGGACGATGCTGTGGGGTCCTTGGTACCGGAGACGGTGAGTGTTCAACGGGTTCGCGTTCGAGCGTCGGCAAAGCCCGTGCCGGGTCGTCGGCTTCCCCTGTGGATTGAGCAGGTAATCCTGGTTTTGATGCGGTCGGGGAACCGGCGACGCGGATCGCGTCCAGTTCAGGAGGAATTTTGTCTTGGGCCAGTGAAGGTCGCGAAGAACGACCTGGTGACGTCGGACGTTGAGGTGGTCGTGCGGGCGGTAAAAAAGCCCAAGGCGATGAGCGCGTCCTGTCGGGCGCGCTTGATGGCGCTTTGGTGGGCGCCGGTGGCTCGCCGGTTGGGGCGATGGAGTCATCGATCTCTCGAATCGTGAAAGGCTTTCGTGAACTCCTTCATGCACAACCCGGTCCTGTTGACCGAGGCGTTGGAGGCGCTGGCACTACGGCGCGAGGGGAAGTTCGTGGACGGCACCATCGGTGGGGGTGGGCACGCGGTCGAGATCCTGAAGGCGATTGGGGACACGGGTTGGTTGTGGGGAATCGATCGCGATGGAGCCGCGCTGAAGGCGGCGGCGGATCGTCTGGCGCCTTTCACCGGTCGGTTTGAGCTGCGGAAGAGTGGATTTGATCGGATGGCGGAGTGGGTGTCGGAGGGGGAGGCCGACGGGGTGCTTTTGGATTTGGGGGTGAGTTCCCCCCAGCTGGATCAGTCCGAGCGTGGATTCAGCTTCCAGCAGGAAGGCCCGCTGGACATGCGGATGGATCGTGAACAGTCGTTGACGGCGGCGGAGATCGTGAATGCGACGCCGGTCGATGATTTGGCTCGGATGTTTTGGGAACTCGGCGAAGAGCCTCGTGCCCGACGACTGGCCTGTTTGATCGGAGAGGAACGACAAGTGCGGCCGCTGAAGACGACGAAGGAACTGGCGACGCTGGTGGAGCGGGGTTCCCTACGGCGGGGAAGCCGCATTCATCCGGCGACCCGTGTTTTTCAGGCCATCCGGATGGTGGTGAATGACGAATTGGGGCAGATCGATCGCGGGTTGGAAGCGGCGTTCCGGGTTTTGAAGTCCGGAGGTCGGCTGGCGGTGATCACGTTTCAGTCCTTGGAGGCGCGTCGGGTGAAGCAATTTGGGGCGATTCGGACGCGGGACTACGATTTTGACGGCGAGGTGGATGTGCCGGAACTGCGTCGACCGAAGCAGCCGACGATGCGCTGGGTGGCGCGGCGGGCGGTGGTTGCGGGCGAGGCGGAACTGGCGGTGAACCCCAGAGCGCGCAGCGCCCAGCTGCGGGTTTTGGAGAAGGTGTGACATGGCTCGAGAAGCGCGGAAGAAAAAGTCGGGAGCCCTGGCTCCGACGGTGACCTCGGCATTGATGATCTGCCTTGCGGCGGCTCTGGCACTGCTCGTGCAGATCCGGTTAAAGGCCGATTTGCATCGGCTGTACACCGGGATCAGCACGTTGGACCGCCAGGTGGCGCAGGTCCGACGGCTTAATCACAAACTGGAGGTTGACTACGAGATGTTGACGTCGCCGGCCGGGTTGAACAACCGGCTGCGGGACCTTCAGCTTAATCTCATCATGCCGGGGGAGAATGCGCGAGTGGTGCTTCCGGAGCCACGGGTCGATCCGCCGCTACCGGTGGTGCCGATCCTTCCGGATGGCGCGCCGGGTGGGGGTGTGGGCGCCGAACGCCGGCTGGCCGTGCATCCCGTTGTCCGGGCTGCGAATCCGCGTGGGCGTTGAGAGTGCCGGCGGAAGACTTTGAAACGAGACGAATGGTTGATGGAAAAATAGGAAGGAGACGGCCGTGGAATTGATCCGAGAACGGGCGCGCTTTTTCTGGATGGGCATCCTGCTCCTCCTGGCGTTTTGCTGCCTGGGTTACCGGTTGGTGCAGTTGCAGGTGGTTCAGCATGGTGAATTCCGGCACCTGGCGAACCGGAGCCATTCGCTCATGATCCCGCTCAAGGGACATCGTGGCGACGTTCGGGATGTTCGGGGAGAGGTCCTGGCGCGCAGTCTTCCCGCGAAGATGATTTGTGCCGATCCATCGCTCCTTGGAGATCAATGGATGACCATGGCGAGGGTGCTCGCTCCCCTCTTGCGGACCCATGAGGCCTTCCTGGTGGAAGCTCTGCGTCCCAGACTCCGCACCAACGACCAGGGTGAAGCGGTCTTGGACCGGTTCGGCCGTCCAGCGACCAACCAGTTCGTGGCCTTGAAACGACGGGTGCCGGACGAGGAATGGCGGGCGATCCAGGCGACTCTGGCCCATGAAACCTTCGGTCTCTCCCAGGAGGCTAACCGTTCGATCCGGGTCTTGCGGCAATCCATCTACCCGTCGGCTGAAGAGGACGAAATCCGGATCTATCCGAACCGCACGCTTGGCGCGGCGGTTCTTGGGTTTACGGACACCGATGGTCGTGGATTGGAGGGTCTTGAGGCGTTCCTGAACGATTCGCTGAGGGGGGTGAATGGCTACATCGAGACGGAGCGCTCGCGGCGCGGAGGAGAACTGAGGCAGTTCCGCGAGATCGTGATTCCGCCCCAGCACGGTCGGGATGTGTTCCTGACCTTGGACGCCCGCCTGCAGTTGATCGTCGAGGAAGAACTGGCGGCGACGGTGAAGGAATTTCATGCCCGTGGAGCGTGCGCCGTGGCGATGCAGCCGCGCACGGGCCGGATTCTGGCGATGGCGAGCCTGCCGACCTTTGATCCCAACCTGCCGCCGCTGGCGACGAACGACGCACCGCGTCGGCGGAACCGCGCGATCGGCCTGACTTTCGAACCGGGATCGACCTTCAAGATCGTGGCTGCGACCGCGGCCCTGAACGAAGGGTTGCTGGACCTGACCGACGCGGTGGATTGCGGGGAAAAGGGCGTTTGGCGCCAGACCTTCGGCCGCGAGAAGATCCTGCTTCGGGATTCGCATGCGATGAAGGAACGGTATTCTCCGGTGGAACGGGTGATCGCAGAATCCTCGAACATCGGGACGTTTCAGATGGCGCTCCGGTTGGGGCGCGAACGGTATGCCGATTACCTGTATCGGTTTGGTTTCGATCAACGATCGGGAATCCGGTTGCCGGTAGAGGAGCATGGACAGCTGCGGCCGCTGAAGCTCTGGACGATGACCGACTTCTCACGCATTGCGATGGGCTACACGGTTTCGATCACGCCGCTGCAATTGGTGATGGCAATGGGCGCGCTGGGGAATGACGGACGGCTGATGCGCCCGCAGATCATTGATCGCATCGTCGGCCCGGACGGGACCGTGCTGTCGCAGCCGGCTCCGGAAGTCGTGCGAAGCATCTGCCGCCCCGAGGTGGCCGCCAAAATCCGACGCGCTTTGCGCCAGGTGGTTGAGGATGGAACCGGATCCCTGGTCAAAATGGACCGGTACTCGGTGGCTGGAAAAACGGGGACGGCCAAGATCGCCCCGTACCGAGAAGACCGCTACTTTTCGAGTTTCGTGGGCTTTTTTCCAAGCGAGGCACCGGAACTGTGCCTGGCCATCGTGATCGAGGACCCCAATCCGAGGATCGCCTATTATGGCGGGCGCGTGGCGGGGCCGGCGTTTCGACGAATCGCAGAACGCGCCGCCGATTACCTGGGAATACAGCCTGACCTTCCGAGGTTGGATGAGGAAAAGACCGAGGATCGAGCCACCAACCTGAGTGCTCTGGGGCGCCGCCCGTGACCGCATCGCCATCCGTTCAACGAACCATGGAACCGCGACCTCTCCGTTTTTTTGCCGAGGCCTGCGGGGGGGAACTGCGTTGCGTCGACCCAGGTTGCGCCGTGGCACGGGTGTGCACGGACTCACGGGAACTGCAGTCGGGAGACCTTTTCGTGGCGTTGTCAGGGGATCGCTTCGACGGCCACGGATTCGTGGCGGAAGCCGTGGCGCGCGGAGCTGTGGCGGCGGTGGTGTCCCAACGTGAGGTCGGGCGGTTTCCCGATGTTCCACTGGTGGTGGTGGCGGAGCCCCGGCGGGCCCTGGGCCGAATGGCGGGGCGGTATCGGAGCGATTTCCGGATCCCGATCGTGGCGGTGGCGGGTTCCAATGGCAAGACGACGACCAAGGAACTGCTGGGGGCATTGCTGAGCGGATGCTTTGAGACGCTGCGAAGTCCGGAGAGTTTCAACAACGACATCGGGGTTCCGGTGACCCTGCTCGGACTGGAGACGCGTCATGTGGCGGCGATTGTGGAGGTGGGCACGAATCATCCGGGGGAACTGGCGCCCCTGCTTCGGTTGGCGTGCCCGCGTATCGGCGTGCTGACCCACATTGGTGAAGAGCACCTAGAGTTTTTTGGGAGCCTGGCCGGCGTGGTGGAAGAAGAGGGGTGGGTGGCGGATCTCCTGCCACCCGACGGGCTGCTTGTGCTTCCGGGCGATCAACCCTGGAGCGACGCCATCGTGGCGCGGTCGAGGGCGCGGGTGATCCGGACGGGTTATGGGCCGCAGTGTGATTGGCGGGTGACGCGGATGATGACCGACGCGGAAGGAACGACATTTGAAGTCATCTGCCCGCGGAGCGATTTAAGCGGAGAATACCGCATTCATCTGATTGGGCGGCACCAGGTTTCCAACGCTGTGCTGGCGTTGGCGGTCGCGGCGGAGTTCGGGTTGGGCCGGGACGAACTCCGCCGCGGCATTTCGCTGTGCGCACCCGCGAAATGGCGGATGAATCGCTGGGATTTCGAGGGCGTGCAGGTGATCGAGGACTGCTACAATTCCAACCCGGATTCGATGCTGGCGGCGCTGGATTCGCTCCGGGCGTTTCCTTGTACCGGAAGGCGGGTGGTGGTGATGGGCGCGATGGCGGAGTTGGGTGTCCATACAGTCCGGGCGCACGAGCGGGTGGGGCGTCGAGTGGCGGAAATGGGGATCGACCGCCTGGTGGGCGTGGGCGAGGCGGCCTCGGTTTCGGTGGACGCGGCGGTGGATGCAGGCATGGGGCAGGCCGTGTCGGTGGACGCGGTGGAGACGGCGGCGGCCTCGCTGCGGGCCTATTTGCGGCCCGGGGATTGTCTTTTGATCAAGGGCTCGCGGTCGGCGCGGCTCGAGCGACTGGGGCCTCTGTTGCGGGAGCAGGCCTGTCTCCAGCATGCCGCGTGAATCATGCTCTACTACCTCAGCGTTTGGTTGCGCCACTGGGCCGAGGGCACGGAATGGGCTGCGTGGTTCGGGCCTCTTCGGGTCTTCGATTACGTGACGTTCCGGAGCGGCGGAGCTGTCCTGACTGCGCTCCTGCTTTCCCTTCTGCTGGGCCCCCGCTTCTTCAGGGAGCTGCGCCGGCTGAATTTCGGCCAGACCTACGACGATCCCGGGGTGCGGCATGGGGCGGCTTCGGATACCACGAAGAAACGGGGTGTGCCGACCATGGGCGGGCTGCTGATCGTGCTGGTCTTGGACATCACGGCGGTGCTGTGGGCGCGGTGGAACATGCAGCTGCAACTCACCCTGCTTTCGGTGCTCGTGCTGGCGGGCTTGGGGTTCTACGACGACTACGCGAAGATCGCGAATCAGTCGCGGGAGGCGGGAGCCAGCGAGCGTTTGAAGCTGATGGTGCAATTCGCTTTGGCGGGCTTCATTGGGGGCTATTTGTGGTGGAACGATTCGACGCGGAGCCTGGTGTCCGACGTCATGGTGCCGTTTCTGAAGGAACCGGTGATGATGGGGGCGGCGGGGCTCGGGTTGGCAGTGACGGTTCTGCTCATCGTGGGGTTCTCGAATGCCGTGAACCTGACCGACGGACTGGATGGTTTGGCCATCGGCTGCACGGTGATCGCCTCGTCGGTCCTGCTCGTCTTCTGTTATCTGGCGAGCAATCGAGGTTTTGCCGCACAGTTGCTGCTGCCCTATGTGGACGGGGCCGGGGAATTGGTCGTGTTCACCGCCGCCTTGATCGGGGCGGGTTTAGGGTTTCTCTGGTTCAACAGCCATCCCGCAGAGGTCTTCATGGGCGACACGGGGGCGCTGGCCTTGGGAGGCGCGTTGGGCATCGTTGCGGTGCTCGTGCACCAGCCGTTGGTTTTGCTGATCGCGGGGGGAGTGTTCGTGGCGGAGGCGGGCTCCGTGCTGATCCAACGGACGTGGTTCAAGTTGACACGAAAACGATTCGGGACGGGGCGACGGGTGTTTTTGATGGCACCGCTGCACTATCATTTCATGAAGAAGGGGTGGCACGAGTCGAAGGTCACCCTGCGTTTCTACATTCTCTCCATCCTGTGCGCCCTGGTGGCGCTGAGTTCGATCAAGCTGCGCTGATCTAAGGCAAGGCCCACCTGATGATTCCACTTTCTGCACGACGAGCCCTGGTGGTTGGCCGCGACGCCAGCGGCGACGCAGCCGCGGTTCTGCTGGGACGGCGCGGTGTGTCGGTCATTCAGGTGGAGGCCGGGAAGGCGGAGTCGGCGCACCCCGAGGGCCGTGATCCGGTGGAGTTGGTGGTGGTGAGCGCCGGCGTGGGAGGCATGGCGGCGGCAGGAGTGGAATCGTGGGTGGCGCGAGGAGTCCCCGTGATCGGGGAGCGGGAGTTGGCCTTCCAGCAGAGCTATTGCCTGCACGTCGCCGTCACTGGCGCGACCGGGAAGCGGACCACCGCCGAGTTGATCGCGCATTTGCTGCGGGCGTCCGGTCGGCGGGTCGAAGTCGCGTCGGGACCGGACCGTCCGGCGTGTGGCATTGCGGACGGAACTCGCGATCTGGATTTTCTGGTGCATGCCGTGGCGCCTGAGGAATTGGAGTTCCTGCAGTATTTTAGGCCCGTGGTCGGGGTGTTGCTCAATGCTCCTGAGAGGGATGAAGCGGAAGCGGGAGAGGCGGGTGTCCGACGTTATGCCCGGTTGTTCGCGGCACAGCAGCCCTTCGACTGGGCGGTGCTGGAGTCCCGGGCAATGGCCCGGTTCGAGGCGGCGGGGCTGGGGCTTCCCGGCAAGGGGATCACTTTCAGTGCGAGCAGTCGGCAAGCCGACATCGGATTCGACCGCGGGTTGCTGGTCAGCCGGATCGAGGGATGGGCGGGGCCCCTTTGGGACATGGCCCGTGGGCGCCTGCGCGGGCCTCATTTCGCCGAAGACGCGATGGCGGCGTTGGCGGTGGGGCGGGTTCTGCGCCTGGGGTTGGACGAAATGACGACGGCTCTGGCGGGTTTCGAGGCGCCGGCGGGCCGGTTCGAATGGTTGGGTGAAATTGATGGGGTGGATTACGTGCATGACGGTTGTGCCAACCACCTGGAGGCACTGGATCGCGCCTTGATGGCCCTGGCAGCCACGCCTCCCGAGAGTCCATTCATCTGGTTGATTGCGGGGGGTGCGCGTGACGGAAGGCACTTCTATGACCTGGGCCCCGTGTTGTCTCCGAGAGTGAAGCACGCGTTCGTTCTGGGCGAGGCGGCGTCAGCCATGCAGTCGGCCTGGCAGCTATTTACGCCTTGCACCCCGGTGACCTCATTGTTAGATGCGGCCAACAGAGCGGTGGAACAGGCGGCGCCAGGGGACGTCATCCTGTATTCACCTGGGTGCCCGAACCGTGGAACGTTTCTTGAATCTGGAGCCGGGACCGACGTGTTCCGAGACGTGTTCCGGGCCCGACTTCAAAGAGCGAGCGGGTCCGAAGGGGGTGGCGTGTCCACGGGTGGTGGCCCCATTTCTGGCCGGCATCACAATGCACCCGAGCCTGCTGCTTCAAGTTCCCGTCCTCAGACGGCGGACGATCCGGTTCCCTAGGTTCTCCCCATTTCAAGTCAATCCCCAACAAGCCAACGATCATGAGCACACCGAGTCCCCTTCAACCTCAGAACGCGCTCGACGGCGCGTCGACACCGAAGTCACGCATGCGCGTCACCGTCCTGACCATTCTCGCGCTGCACGTCGTTTTCATTGGCGGCCTGCTGATGCAGGGCTGCGACAAGAAGCCGGGTTCGACCGCGACCCAAACCCCGTCGACCGCGAGTTCGCTGCCGTCGTTGGGCGATACCAATTATTTCTCGAACTTCCCCGGCGATGCCCCGGGATCGGCAGCGGGAGTTGGCGGGACGGCAACGACGGGGGGAACGGGGCAGGGAACAACGGCGATCCCGCCGCTCGATTCGATGGCAGGAGGGGCATCGACAGCCACCACCCCTTCGACGCCGGGTGGCCTGGGCGGGTTCGGCGATGGCTCCGGCACCTCGATGCGCCCGTCGCCTTCCGGGCTGGGATCGGGAACGCTCCCGGTGGCAACGACTCCGACGGAGCCTGCCACTGGAGCCGCGGGGATGACGGAGCATGTGATCAAGCAGGGGGACAAGATTGGCGACTTGGCGAAGGTCTACGGGGTGAGCGCCCAGTTCATCATCGATGCCAATCCGAATGCGAAACCTCGGGGACTGAAGGTGGGCGATCGATTGATGATTCCGCCGCCGGCCCCGGCCTCCGCGGCCGCGGGAACGACGGCGGCGACGCGAGCGGCCGCCTCCGAGGGCGACATCTACTTGGTGAAGCCGGGGGACAATCTATCGAAGATCGCCAAGAAGTTCGGAGTTTCGGTCAAGGCGTTGCGTGCCGCGAACAACATGCGGAGCGACCGGATTCTTCCGAAACAGCGGCTCACGATTCCGGCGAAGGCGAGTGCGACGTCGACGAATTAATCGGGAAGCGCCGGAACACCCCTGGCATCCATGCGACTGGCGGTAGGCACCATTACGATTGTTGTCGGGCTCCTGCTGATCCTGGGGCTGACGATGCTCAACAGCATCGGCATGCACCATCCCAAGGGTCTGTTCTTCTTTTATCAACAGTGCCAGTGGCTGGTGATCGGATTGGTGGCCTGCGTGTTGGCGGCGACGATCGACTACCGGCACACACGGAATTGGGCCTATGTGTTTCTTGGGGTCACGATGGTGCTGTTGGTGTTGGCGCGGGTCCCCGGGATCAGTCGTGAGGTCAACGGCGCGTGGCGCTGGCTGAAGGTCGGGCCAGTGACGTTTCAGCCGTCCGAGCTGGCCAAGGTCGCCTTGATCATGTCCCTGGCGGCCTACACGCACGCAAACCGGCGGCGCATGGCTCAGCCGATGATCGGACTCGTGATTCCGGGGGCGATGGCGGGGGCGGTGCTGGGATTGGTGCTTTTGGGCAAGGACCTGGGGACCACGGCCTTGCTGGCGATGTTGACAGTTTCGATGCTTTTCGCGGCTGGGACACGTCTGCGGCACCTGATCCCGGTGGGTTTGGTGGGGGTGGTGGGGTTGTCGGCCTATCTGGCAACCGATCCGGTGCGTTGGCGGCGGGTCGAGGCGTTCCTGGACCCGGACAAGTATGCCGAGACGATAGCTCTGCAATCGACCCAGTCGAAGATCGCGATCGGTTCCGGGGGAATCGTGGGACGTGGACTGGGCAACGGTATTCACAAGTCCGGCTTCGTTCCGGAACAGCTGACCGACTTCATTTTTTCGGTGATCGGGGAGGAACTCGGCCTGCGGGTGAGCCTTCCGTTGGTGGCGGCCTATCTTGCGTTTTCACTGGCGGCACTGCGAATCGCGCGGCGGGCGCCGGATGGTTATGGTGCGATGATCGCTCTGGGAATTGCTTTGCTGGTGGGGTTTCAGGCGGTGATCAACATCGCGGTCACCACGGATTCGGTGCCCAACAAGGGGTTGGCGCTACCGTTCGTGAGCTATGGAGGATCGTGTCTTTTGATCATGCTCACACTGGTTGGATTGCTGATCAATGTGGCGGTCCGGTCGGCAGGCGAGGAGTCGGAGGAGAACCTTCCTGAGGGGACGGACCGTGAGTCCTGACCCCTCAATATCCATGAAGCAGCGGCCATCCAACCAGGGAGGCGACGAAGCCACGGAGCACGTGGCGATCGCGTGCGGGGGAACGGGAGGGCACCTGTACCCGGGGTTGGCGGTGGCCGAGCGTTTGTGGGAGGCCGGAGCGCGCGTGACGTTGGTTGTTTCGCAGAAGGAGGTCGATCAGCAGGCTCTGCGGGGCGACACCCGGTTCGAGGTGCTCACGCTTCCGGCGGTTGGATTCTCGGTCGGACGGTTTCTCCGGTTTGCGACGGCGTGCTGGAGGTCGTATCGGGTGGCGTGCCGAGCCTTTCGGAGGTCGCCGCCTTCTGCACTGCTGTCGATGGGCGGTTTCACCAGCGTTCCTCCGGCGTGGGCGGTGCGGCGGGCGGGCGGAACGGTGATGCTGCATGAAGCCAACGCAATTCCCGGACGCGCGAATCGATGGTTGGCCCGCAAAGCGCACAGGGGATTCGTGTTCTTCCCGGAAGCCGCCGCCCGCCTGCCCATGCGCGAGGTGGAGGTGGTAGGAATGCCGGTACGAAGCCAGTTCCAGGAAATCGATCCCGGCTCCTGCCGGCTGGCCTTGGGGCTTCGACCGGACCGACCGGTTCTGCTTGTGATGGGTGGAAGCCAGGGCGCCAGCGGGGTGAACGACGTGGTTCTCGCAGCGGTGCCGCGGGTGGCTCGTTCGGTGCCGGGCCTTCAATGGCTTCATCTGACCGGGGTCGCGGACGAGGCCAAGGTGCGCCACCGCTACCGGGAAGCCGGCATCTCGGCGGTGGTGCGTCCGTTTTTGACCGAGATGGAACTTGCGCTGGGTGCGGCGGATGCCGCTGTGGCCCGGGCTGGTGCCTCGTCCGCCGCGGAATTGGCGGCGGTGGGCGTTCCGCCCTTTTTTCTGCCGTATCCGCATGCCGCGGAGGATCATCAGACGGCCAACGCCCGCGCGTTCGAGCGGACCGGTGCGGCACGTTGGATGCATCAGGCGGAGGCCTATTCGGAGCCGTTCGCCGAGGCGGTGATCGCCCTGCTGACGGATGAGACCCTGCGAGCACGTATGAAGGCTGGGTTAGCCACCTGGCATCGTGCGGATGCCGATCAGGTGCTGGCGAACCAACTGCTGGGTCGGACTCCGGCGACTCGTGAGGGATCATCCCCCGTGGGTGGACGCGGTGTCTCGATCCACGGGGTGACCACGGTATGAACGCCGCCATGGAGCCGAAACCTGCATCGGTTGGGAGCCGTGCTCTGCCGGCCATTGCGCCGTTGGCGACCGCCTTGGAATCACGGTTGTCCGCCAGCGCGGTGATCCGTCGGGACGAACCCTTGGCCCGCCGGACCACGCTGAGGGTTGGCGGGTGCGCCGACTTGCTGGTGGAACCGGACGGTGAACGGGATTTGGCGATTGTCCTGGAGGAGACCCAACGGCTGGAGGTTCCCTGGCGCATCCTGGGACGCGGTTCGAATCTGCTGGTTCGGGATGCCGGCGTGCGGGGCGTCCTGATTTCACTGGGGCGACCGGTGTTTGCCGCGATCGAGGGCGAAGGCTGCCAGCTGCGGTGCGGAGCGGGCGTCCGATTGAAAGAGGTGACCAATGAGGCGCGCCGACGCGGGTTGGCCGGATTGGAGTTCCTGGCGGGGATTCCGGGTAGTGTGGGTGGCGCGCTTCGGATGAACGCCGGGGCGTGGAATGCAATGACCTTCGAGGTTCTCGATGCCGTCCGTTACATGGGGCCGGATGGGTTGGTGATCGAGCGGCCGGCTGCCGAGGTTCCGGCCCTCTATCGTCGGTGCGATCTCTTCCGCGATCACATTGCCCTCGGGGCGGTTTTCCGTGGGCGCTTGGCGACGCCGGCCGAGGTGGAAGAGAAGCTGAACGAACTGAATGCCCGCCGATGGGCATCCCAGCCGGCGGCGCCGAGCGCGGGTTGCATCTTCAAAAATCCGTCGACGATTCCGGCCGGGCGGCTGATCGACGAACTCGGTCTGAAGGGGACGCGGGTCGGGGGGGCGTCGGTGTCGATGGAGCACGGCAATTTCATCGTGAACGAGGGTCGCGCCACGGCCGACGACGTGCTGACGCTGATCGAACTGATTCGCAGCCGTGCCCGGGAACTGCGCGGTGTTGAGTTGGAGACCGAAGTGGAGATCCTGGGAGAATGAGTGCGCCTCCGAAAATCTGTGTCCTGCTGGGCGGTCCGTCCGCGGAGCGGGAGGTTTCATTGCGTTCAGGGGCGGCGGTGGCGCGGGGCTTGCGTTCCCTGGGGTGGACCGTGGATGAGGTTGACCCGATGGGAGCGTGGTCGGTTCCTGCGGGTACGGAGGCAGTGTTCATCGCATTGCATGGGACGTACGGAGAGGACGGCACGGTGCAGCAGGTGTTGGAGTCGATGGGCATCCCGTACACAGGCTGCGGGGTGGAGGCGAGCCGGGTGGCCTTCGACAAAGTCCGGACGAAGGAGCGGTTGGTGTCAGCGGGTGTGCCGACGGCGCGTCACGTGGTGGTGTCGGATTCCTCGGTGGCATGGCCGGCGGGATGGGAGCCGCCGGTGGTGGTGAAGCCGGTACGTCAGGGATCGAGCGTGGGGTTGCGGTTTGTGGATCAGAAGGCGGCCTGGGCGGAAGCGCTCAGGGAATGTTTGCGGCACGACACGGAAGCCCTGGTTGAGGAACGAATCCTTGGGCGGGAAGTGACGATCGGAATTCTGGAAGGCCGGGCGCTGCCGGTGGTCGAGGTGCGGCCCAAGAGCGGAGCGTACGATTATCGGAGCAAGTACACGGCGGGCGAGACGGAGTACTTGTGTCCAGCACCGTTCGATGACGGGTTGACTTCGCGGCTCCAAGCCGCGGGTGTGGGGGCCTTCGAGGCGGTAGGCGGGCGTGATTACGCGCGCGTGGATGTGATGGTGGGCTTGGAGGGCGAGCCCTTCGTGCTGGAAGTGAACACGCTTCCGGGCATGACGGAGACGAGTCTTTTGCCGAAGGCGGCGGCGGCGGCCGGATTGGGTTTTCCGGAATTGTGCCGACGAATGGTCGAATTGGCGCTGCGACGCCGCAATCCCGGAAAATAAGACACATGTGGTTCAAGCGAAAGACGAGGAACCGCCGGAACGAACGCGAGAGCGTGCTCGAGGTGAAGATGCGTTCGCGGGATGCGAGAAGATCGCGTCTCCGGGCAGTGACCGGTCTGGTGGGCGCCGTGGGCGGTACGACGCTGGGTGTCCTGGTCATCTGGCAGGCGTACCAATGGGCCCTGCAGCGGTTCGTCTACGGGAACGACGCCTACGCCATCCGCAGGATCGAACTCCGACATCATGGCCGCCTTCTGCCCGACCAGATTCGTCGATGGGCCGGCGTGGAGACGGGCCAGAACCTCCTGGCGGTGGACCTTGATCGGGTTCGCCATGATCTCGAGATGATTCCCTGGGTGGAACGTGCCGAGGTGGAGGCATTGCGCCCGGATTGCCTTCGACTGGGCGTCTGGGAACGGGAACCCCTGGTGCAGGTGGTCGTCTGGCGGCTCAATGTGGCTGATGGTGCGGCGTGGTCCGAAACCAACTATCTGGATGCCGACGGTTTCGTTCTTCCGCCGCTCTATCCGCAGTGGATGAAACCCGGGGAGCCCGCGGATTTCGCGCACCTGACCCGGCTGACGGGGTTGGATCGGGCCGAAGTGAATCCAGGCCAGAAGGTCCATCGTCCCCAGGTGGCGGCCGCGCTCAGCCTGGTGCGCGCGTATGAAGCGTCGTCGATGTATTCGCTCGTGGATCTCGAGGAAGTGGATGTGTCGGGCGGGGACATCTTGAAGGGCACCCTCAAACACGGGTCGCGGGTGGTTTTTGGTTTCGGCGACTTCGAGCGACAGATGCGGCTCTGGCGCAGCATCCACGACTACACATCGTCGCAAACCCAGGTGATCGACTGGCTGGACCTTTCGATCACCAACAATCTCCCGGCCCGGTTGCGTGAGGCGTCCGCCAGTTCCGCTCCAGCGGTCCCGCAACCACCCGCGCCAGCGCGTCCTTCCAAACCCCAACGCAATCGGAGGAATCCCCATGTTTGATTTTCGATTCCTTGAGCGCCGTCCCCTTGTGGTCGGCCTCGAGATCGGCACATCCAAGGTCTGCGCCATGGTCGGCGAAGTGAATGCCGACGGGGTACTGACGATCATCGGGATCGGCCAGTGCCCGTCACGCGGCGTGCGGAAGGGGGAGATCGTCGAGGCTCAACTCGTGGAGGAGGACGTGCGTCAGGCCCTGGCCGAAGCCGAGCATTCGGCGGACGTCGAGATCCGGTCGGTGTATCTGGGCGTATCGGGGGGGCATGTGCAGGGCTTCAACAACCGGGGGGTGCAGCCGATTGTGTCGCGGGATCGTGAGATCACTTCGGACGACGTGAACGACGTGATCCGCAATGCCAAGGCGATCAACATCCCGGCGGATCACTACGTCGTGCATGCCATCCGCCAGCATTTCAGCGTTGAGGATCAGGATGAGATCCGCGATCCGCTGGGAATGCTCGGCAACCGCCTGGAAGTGGAGATGCACGTGGTTCACGGCCGGACGAATCGTCTTCAGAACGCGATCCGGCTGGTGAAGGGCATGCATCTCGAAGTGGAGGATGTCGTGTTCAACGGGCTCGCCAGTTCGCTCGCCGTTTTGACGGCGGAGCAGAAGGAGCTGGGTTCGCTGGTGATTGATCTGGGTGCCGGCGTGACCGAATACGTCCTCTACTCCCGCGGCGTGGTGAAGCACACCGGCGTCATTGCCGTGGGCGGGGACCATGTTTCCCAAGACATCGCGCTGGGTTTGAAGATCCCCCAGGGACGCGCCGAAAAGCTGAAATTGGACCATGGGGACGCGGTTCTTGACGACTCCATGCGTGGGGTGACGGTGCCGCCCCAGAATGGACTGGGACTCCCGGAGCGGCCCATCCACGTCGAGAACCTGCGGTGCGTCATGTCGCTGCGCCTCCAGGAAACGTTCGAGATCATCCAGGAGGAACTAGAGGAAGCCGGCTGGTTGAATCACCTGCGGGCCGGAGTGTTCGTGTGCGGCGGCGGGGGTCGTATTCCCCGGATTCTCGAGCTGGCGGAGCGGGTGTTCGAATTGCCGGCTTTTCCCGGGAACGCGCGCGGTGTGAGCGGCCTCGCCTCGGCACTGGACCAGCCGGAGTTCGCAACGGCGATCGGCCTGGTGAAGTTTGGTGCGGGGCAACAGCGGAAGAAGAGCGATCGAGGGCGGTTGAAGCGGTTGGCCACGTGGGCGCCAGCTCGGATGTTTTCCAACCTCTTTTGACCGACTCCCATGAACGTGCATCCCTCCGCCTCGGGCAACGAAGTCTCCCTTGCGCCGTCCTCGCGTTCGGCGTTGGTGGTCGCGGTTGGGCGGGCTGGATGCGAGATGGCCATGGTCCTGCGGGAGGGAGCGCCCGCAGGCTTGTCCTACGTCGCGCTGGACGCCGATGCCGCAGCAATCCAGTCGGTGGCGCTCCCGGAGAAGTTGTTTGTGGGGGCGAGATTGACGCGTGGATTCGGAGCGGGCGGGGATCCGGAGTTGGCGCGGACGGCCGCCGAAGAGGAGTTACCGGCGTTGCGGGCGCTGTGCCAGGGTTACTCCCTGGTGTTCATTCTGGCGGGACTGGGGGGTGGCAGCGGGACCGGGATCGCCCCGGTGGTGGCACGGGTGGCACGGGAGGCCGGGGCCTCCGTGTTTGGATTCGTCACCGCCCCCTTTGAATGTGAGGGAACGCGTCGACAGCAGCAGGCGTTGGTGGGGTTGCACCGGCTGAAGACTGTGGCGGACGGGGTGCTCTGCCTGCCGAACGAGAAGATGCTGCTGATGACGGATGATCAAACCACGCTGCTGGAGGCGTTCCGGGCGAGCAGCGCCCATATCCGCGACGCGGTGACCTGCATTTGGAATCTGCTGACACGGCCGGGGTTGCTCAACGTCAGCTTTGCCGATATCTGCGCCGTCCTCCGTGGCCCGAATCTCGAGAGCGCCTTCGCCCGGGTCGAGGTCGAGGGCGCCAATCGGGCGGAGGAAGCCCTGCGCCTCCTGATGGCTCATCCGTTGCTCGCGCGCGGTGAAACCCTTCGGCGGGCGGAGTCGCTTCTCGTGAGTTTCAGCGCCGGACGCAATCTCGGCATGGGCGAGACCCGGCGCATCATGGACGAGTTGCACCGCCGATCCGACGGGGCACGGGTGGTGGTGGGCGCTTCGGTCGAGGAAAATTCCGGCGACCGATTGACAGTAACGCTGGTGGCGTCGTCCCGGCAGTTGGTCCTTCACGAGTCGGTCGAGGACTCGACGAGCGCGCGGTCGTCGATCCCGGCGATTGAGTCGGAGGAAGCTGTCCCATCCGAAGAGGGCCCGGCCCGGACGGCGCGGCGGATGGCGCCGCCGCCGCCCGAGTTGACCCCGGAACTCACCGATCAGTTGATGTCCCGGAGCGCGAGCCGCACCAAGGGCGGGCGTCGCAAGCCCCAACAAGTGCCGCTGCCGTTCGAGATCATCACGAAGGGGCGTTTCGAGAAATGCGAGCCGACCATCCGGCGCGGGCACAACCTGGATCAGCCCACCTTCCTCCGCCGCGGCGTGACGTTGAACTGAGTTTTGGCGCAGAACAGGTTCGTTCCAAACTTGACGGCCAACGGCCCTGTGAAAGCATACGGTTCCTCGGCCGACGGTACTCAATTCGTCGCGTTGTCGGTTGAATATCGTTTGAGGGTCTGGTCGGCGCCCCGCACCCCGTGAGCATCGGCTTAGCACGGTGACCCATGTTCAAATCCCATGCGTGCGCGGTTGTGGCGGCTGTGTTACGCTGAGCTCGCATGCGCTTCGAAGGGTTACTGTTGCGAGTCTTGTTGTCGTGGATGTTCTCCGCGATGGCTGTGTCGGCGGCCTCCACTCTCGTGATTTCCGAGTTTCTTGCGGCCAATAGCAGGAATCGCGCGGATGAGAACGGTGATTTTGAGGATTGGATCGAGATTCGGAACACCACTGCCTCGACGGTGAGCCTCGCGGGGTGGGCGCTGACGGATGATATCGCGGTGCCCGACAAGTGGCGATTCCCGGCGGTAGCGATTACGGGCAATGGCTACCTGCTGGTGTTCGCTTCCGGGAAGGACCGCGTGGTTCCCGGGGCGAATCTGCACACCAATTTTCGACTGAACGACGACGGTGAGTACCTGGCCTTGATCGAGCCGGACCGCGAGACGGTGGCGGCGGAGTTCGCGCCGGCGTTTCCGCCTCAGTTGACGGATGTTTCGTATGGTCGGGATGCGGGTGGGGGGTTGGTCTTCTTCGCCACCCCAACCCCGGCAGTGGCGAATGGTGTGGGTTCGGTGGACCAGGTGGCGGACACCAAATTCAGCGTGAATCGGGGGTTCTTCACAGCCCCGTTTGACTTGGCGATCACCTCCGCGACTCCCGGGGCAGAGATCCGCTTCACCACGAATGGAACGTCACCGACGGCGATCGCGGGAACGGTCTGGCCTGGCACCTTGCGCATCGCTGGAACGACGGTCGTCCGGGCCGCGGCCTTCAAGCCGGGTTGGCTGCCGTCGAATGTGGACACTCACACCTACCTTTTCACCTCCGACATCGTCCGGCAGTCGCCGACGGGAGCGCCGCCGCCGGGTTGGCCGTCATCCTGGGGGAGCAACGTGCGGGATTACGGAATGGATCCCGATGTGGTGAATGATCCGCGCTATCGGGGGACAATTGAGAATGACCTGAAGGCACTGCCGTCGTTTTGCGTGACCGTGCATCTCCCCGACATGTTCAATTCGGCCAACGGGATCTATGCGAACCCCGGGCAGGACGGCCGGGCTTGGGAAAGGCCAATGTCCCTGGAATTGATTCGGACCAACGGGACCGCGGCGTTTCAGATCGATGGCGGGATTCGGATTCGAGGTGGATTCAGTCGAAGCACGGACAATCCCAAGCACGCTTTCCGGTTCTTTTTTCGTGAGGTGTATGGCGACGCCAAGCTGCGTTATCCGGTGTTTGGTGAAGGGGCTGCTGCGGAGTTTGACGGATTCGATCTCAGGACGTTTCAGAACTATTCCTGGAGCTTCCAGGGGGATGGTCGGGGAACGTTTCTACGGGATCAGGTGAATCGGGACGTTCAGTTGGCGATGGGGCAGCCCGGCGAGCGCGGGGACTACTATCACCTCTTTATCAACGGCCAGTACTGGGGCCTCTTCAATACGTGCGAACGCCCTGAGGCGAGTTACGGGCAACCTATCTCGGCGGGAACAAGGAGGACTACGACGTCATCAAGGTCGAGGCCGGCCCCTACACGACTGTCGCGACGGATGGAACATTGGCGTCCTGGACTCAGGTCTACAACCTGGCGAAACCCGGGGTGAACGACACGTTGTACCGGCGACTGCTCGGGCAAAATCCAGACGGGTCGCGCAATCCGGACTATCCGGTGTACGTCGACGCCGACAACCTGATCGACTACATGCTGATCATTCTTTGGGGGGGGAATCTGGATGCGCCGATCTCGAACTTCCTGGGGAATACCAGCCCCAACAATTACTTCGGAATCTGGAATCGCGTGACGAAGGATCGTGGATTCCAGTTCTTCGTCCACGACGCGGAGCACACGATCCTGGATGTGAACGCGGACCGGACGGGGCCGTATCCCGCGGGGGACAGTTCGGTGAGCAAGAGCAGCCCTCAGTGGTTGTGGCAGAAGCTTCAAGGCAGCCCGGAATTCCGGCTGAACGTTGGGGACCGGATTCGCCGGCACTTTTTCGGGAGTGGCGTGCTGACGTCGGAGGGCGCTCGCTCGCTGTACCTACGTCGGCGCAACCAGATCGACCGCGCGGTCGTGGCGGAATCGGCGCGCTGGGGGGACAGCAAGCGGCCGTCCGATCCGTTCACGCGGGACGACGACTGGCTGGCGGCCGTTCAGGGAAACCTGAACTTCATTGCCGGACGCTCAGCCGTGGTGCTGCAACAGTTGCGAAATGACGGGCTCTTCCCCCAGGTGGCGTCGCCCCAGTTCAACCAGGACGGTGGCCCGATTCCGTCGGGATTTGGCCTCTTGATGGCGCCGGGTGGAGCGACGATCTACTACACCTTGAATGGGTCGGATCCGCGTCGGCCCGGAGGCGAGATCGGCCCGGCAGCGCAGCGGTATGCGTCTCCGGTGGGTCTGGCCGAATCCGTGACGGTGCGGGCTCGCACGCTGGCAAACGGGGTTTGGAGCGCGTTAACCGAGGCAGACTTTGTGGTGATGCAGACCTTCAAGGATCTGGTGATCAACGAGATTCACTATCACCCCTCGGCGAGTGCGGACCGGGACGGGGACGATTTCGAATTCCTGGAGCTAAAGAACACGGGCCGGGTGGCGCTGGATGTGAGCGGAATCTACTTCACCAACGGGATACGCTTCCAATTCCCCAACGGAACGCGGCTTCCGACGGGAGGTTTCGCGGTGCTGGTGCGCGACTCGGCGGCTTTCGGCAGTCGCTATCCGGGAGTGAGCGTGGCCGGCGTCTACGAGGGTGCATTGAACAATGCGGGGGAACGACTGAGCCTCGTCCATGCGATCGGGACTCCTCTGACGTCGGTGAATTATGGGACCCGTCCGCCGTGGCCGTCCCTGGCGGATGGACAGGGGTTCAGTCTCGTGCCGGCCGGTTCCGTACCGATGCCGTCGCCGGATGATCCGGCCCAGTGGCGGGCCAGTTCTCGCGCTGGCGGGTCACCCGGTGCGGAGGACGCACCCGCGGGACTCCTGCCTGTGTGGGTCAACGAAGTGCTGACCCATACCGATCTGCCGCTGGTGGATTCAGTCGAACTCTTCAATCCCAATGACGCACCGGCTCCGATCGGTGGCTGGTGGCTGTCGGATGATCGCGGAACGCCAAAGAAGTACCGGATTCCGGCGGGCCGTTCGATTCCGCCGCGCGGCTATGAGGTTCTTACGGAATTGGATTTCAATCGACCCGTCGACGGGCCGAACACGTTCACGTTCAGTTCGTACGGCGATGGCGTCTGGCTCTCGAGTGCGGATGCGGCAGCGGGCGAACTGACCGGGTATAGCGACGGGTTCGTGTTCGGGGCTGCGGCGAATGCGGTGACGTTTGGGCGGTACACCAACAGCGTGGGGGCGATCCGCTATCCAGCCCAGGTGGATAACTCGATGTCGGCACCCAACCCGGGCCCCCGCATTGGACCGGTGGTGTTGAACGAGATTTTACATGCGCCTGCTGCTGGAGGAGCCCCCTTCATCGAGGTTCGGAATATTTCGGCCGATACCGTGCCCTTGTACGATCTCCTGTCCCCGACCAACACGTGGCGGATCGGAGGGATTGGCTTCTCGTTCCCGACGGGGACGTCGTTGCCGCCGGGAAGCCTCGCCGTGGTGACAGCATCGGATCCGCAGGTTTTCCGTCAGCGCCAGGGCATTCCCGAGTCGGTGCCCGTCTTTGGGCCGTACCCGGGGGTTCTGCAAACTGGAGGGGAAACCCTGACGCTTGAGCGACCGGACAATGCGGACCTGCTCCCGGACGGATCCTGGTTCGTTCCGTTCATCGCCGTGGACGAAGTGACCTTCGACGACCGGGCACCGTGGCCGACGTCGGCCGCCTCGGGCGGATTATCGCTGGAGCGTCAGGCGCCGGCGGGCTTCGCTGATGATCCGGCGGCATGGCGGGCCAGTTTTGGCGAACCGTCGCCGGGGTACCCGAACGACGGCAATCGGGCACCCCAGGTGGCGGCGGGTTCGGATCGGGAGGTGGAAGCAACGCTGTTCCCGTTGGCTGTTGCCTTGGCGGGTTCGGGTTCCGACGACGGATTGCCGGTGGTCCCTGGCCAGTTGACGTTCACCTGGAGTCAGGTCAGCGGGTCGGGCTCGGTGGACTTCGAGAATGGCGCCCGCAGCAATTCCGTGGTCCGGCTTCCGGGAACTGGAGCCTACACGCTGCGGTTGACCGTGTCGGACGGGGAACGCAGCCGTGCGGACGACATTGTGATTCTGGCGCGTCGGCCGTCTGAAAATGCCACCTGGGTGGCCGCTGGATCGTCGTGGCGTTATCTCGACGACGGCTCGAATCAGGGCAATGCATGGCGGACGGCCGCGTTCGACGACAGTGCGTGGCCACAAGGAAATGCCCAACTGGGCTACGGCGACGGCGACGAGGCGACGCAGATTCGCGCCAGTGTGATTGGGGCTCGTTCCACGACCTTTTACTTCCGCCGCAAGTTCGAGGTCGCAGATCCGACGGCAGTCAATGGCGTCACGGTGCACCTGATGCGCGATGACGGAGCCATGGTGTACCTCAACAACCAGCTCGTCTTCCGTTCGAACATGCCCGAGGGGAACGTGACCAGTTCCACGGTTGCGTCGGAGGTCGTCGGGGGAGCTGACGAATCAACGTTTTTCCCGCAAACCGTCGATCCTGCCTTGCTGGTGGCGGGTTCCAACACGCTGGCCGTGGAGGTTCACCAGCAGAATGCATCGAGCTCCGACGTCAGCTTCGATCTGAGGCTGGAAGCGCTGGTCTCGTCTTTGAATCGGCCGCCGACCGTGAATGCCGGGCGCGACGTGGAGGCGTTGGCAGGAGAAGCCGTGCCGCTCGCGGGACAGTTCTCGGACGATGGATTGCCGGCGTCGCCGGGGGTGGTGGCGTTGGTCTGGACGCAGACCGAAGGACCTTCGCCGGCGACGATTACGGGCGGAAACACGGCGCGGCCGACTGTGACGTTCCCGGTCGCGGGTCGCTACGTGCTGCGATTTGCCGCCAACGACGGGACGACGACGGTTACCGATTTGGTGGCGATTACCGTGACGTCAACCGGGCAGGAGACTTACGACGCATGGCGCCGGCGCCATTTCTCGGCGGCTGAACTGAACGATCCCGCCATCAGTGGGGAAACTACGGATCCTGACAGCGACGGGCAGACCAATCGGAACGAATACGATAGCGGCACGTTGCCGCGCGACGCGGCGAGCGTTCTGCGGCTGCGGTGGGTCGCGGCCACGGACGGAAGCCTGAAGCTCGCGGTATCGGTGGTGACGGGTCGCACGTACACCGTTCAGTCACGAGACGACGCCGTGGGAGCGGGTTGGTTGGCGGTCCAAAACCTGGACGCCGCCACCTGCGACTGTGAGGTGGAAGTGCCCTGGACCCGTCCACCGGGTTCTAGTCCAACGCAGTTCTACCGCGTCGTGACCCCGCGGCTGCCGTGAGGTCCGATGTTTCCCTGGGGATGGCCTCGTCGCTGCCAGTCGGCTTGCAATCACGTTGGCCCATGCTCCTTTGGGTGGCCTGACGATGCCCGACGCCTCCCCTCCCATCCTGGTTTGGTTCCGCCACGACTTGCGACTGTCGGACCATCCGGCGCTGGAGGCGGCTCGGGCGGCTGGGGGAGCGATTATCCCGATCTTCGTCTGGGCGCCGGAGGAAGAAGCGCCTTGGGAGCCGGGGGCGGCGTCGCGCTGGTGGCTGCATCATTCGCTTTCGAGTCTCGATGCTGCGTTGCGGGGGGTCGGGTCCCGATTGGTGGTGCGCCAGGGTGCTTCTCTGGAAACCTTGCTGGCGGTTGCGCGGGAAACGGGCGCCCGGAAAGTGGTCTGGTGTCGGCGATACGAGCCGGCAGTGATTGCCCGGGACGCCCATATCAAGGAGGCGCTGCGCGAATGTGGCATGGAGGCGGAGAGCTTCAATGGGGCGTTGCTGAACGAACCCTGGACGATTCGGAACAAGAGCGGCAATCCGTTCCAGGTGTTCACTCCGTTCTGGAAGTTCTGCTTGAGCGGGCCGGATCCGGAACTGCCGCTTCAGGCACCGGCGGCTCTGGCCGCGCCCAACGTGTGGCCTCCGTCGGTGCCGCTCGCTGCCCTGGGATTGTTGCCGTCGATTCGCTGGGACGGAGAGATGTCGAAATCCTGGCGTCCCGGGGAAGCGGGTGCCTGGAATAATCTCGAACGGTTCACCAGCGGGGCTGTGTTCAAGTACAGCGACGAGAGGAACCGCCCGGATCGCCTGGGCACCTCGCGTCTTTCGCCCCACCTGCATTTCGGTGAGATCAGCCCTCGTCAGATCTGGCACCAGGTAAGGTCCGCAGCGGATGCGGTGGGAAAGCCGGTTGCCGAGTGGAGGGGTGGTCAGTTTTTGGCCGAAGTGGGCTGGCGCGAGTTCGCCCATCACCTTCTGTTCCATTTTCCCCACACCCCGGAACGTCCGCTCCGGGTGGACTTCGCGACGTTTCCGTGGCGTCGAGACGCCGCAGCTTTGAAGGCATGGGAGCGGGGGCGGACGGGAATTCCGCTCGTGGATGCGGGCATGCGGGAGCTATGGGCGACAGGTTGGATGCACAACCGGGTCCGAATGGTGGTGGGCTCGGTTCTGGTGAAGAACCTGCTGCTCTCCTGGCAGGAAGGAGCCCGGTGGTTCTGGGACACGCTGGTGGATGCCGATCTCGCGTCGAACACCCTGGGTTGGCAGTGGATCGGCGGGTGTGGAGCCGACGCCGCCCCCTATTTCCGGGTGTTCAACCCCGTCAGCCAGGGAAGGAAGTTTGATCCGGACGGGGCCTATGTGCGCCGATGGGTGCCTGAACTGGCGCAGATGCCAGCAGAACACATTCATGCGCCCTGGGAGGCGCCGGCCGACGTGCTCCGGGGAGCGGGTGTCATCGTCGGAAATCAGTATCCGGAGCCAATCGTCAGTCTGTCGGCGTCGCGCATCGCGGCGTTGGCGGCGTTTTCGTCGATCCGCCCGGGAACCCGCGTTTGAGACGAGGATTCGGGCTGGCGTCCGGACGCTGCCTCTTTCATTTTCGGCCCGATCATTTTTTACCATGTCTGAACGCATTGGATTTGTCGGGGTGGGTCGTATGGGCGCGAACATGGCCCGGCGGCTCAAGGATTGCGGGTTCACCGTTTCGGCCGTCTACGACGTGAACCGGGCTGCGGCCGAGGAATTGGCTCGCGAGATCGGAGCGTCCGTGTGCCGTTCGTTGGCGGATGTCACGGCGTCGTCGGATGTCATCTTCACGGTGGTGACGAACGACAAGTCGATGGCGGCAGTGTTTGACGGGAGGAAGGACAGCTTGCTGATGGGAGCCAAGGGCCGGGCCTTCGTGAATTGCGCGACGCTGTCGCCGAAGGTGCATCGGGATCTCGAGAAGCGGGCGGCGAAGGCGGGGGCTGAGAGCCTGGAAGCCTGCATGGCTTCGAGCATCCCGCAGGCGCGGCAAGGAACCCTCTATCTGATGTGTGGCGGCAAGGCTACGGTCTACGAACGGTTGAAGCCCATGCTGACGAAGCTGACCAACGAAGGAGCGACGTTGCGTTACATCGGGGCGGCGGGCAAGGCGGCCGAGGTGAAGGCCCTGGTGAACATGGTGATGAACATCAATACCGCGGGGCTGGCCGAGGGGTTGGCCCTCGGAAGCGCGCTCGGCCTGGACCTGTCGATGCTGCGCGAGGTGTTTTCCCAGACCGGCGCCAATTCCAGGGTGCTTCAAACCGACGGCGAAGACATGCAGAACCGGGACCATTCCTGCTTCTTCTCAGCGGCCCATGCGGCGAAGGACTCCGGGATAGCCATGGCCCTCGGTCGCCAGAAAAAACTCAATCTTCCGCTCGCGTCGGCCACCACGAAACAATTCCAGCGGATGGTTAAGGAAGGGTTGGGCGAACTGGATAAGTCCGGCGTCGCGGAACTCACCTTCAAGGGAAGGCATCGCGCCAAACGCCGGAAAGCTTAGCCGGAACCTGCGTTTCCGGAGGGCGGATCCCAGCGTGCAGGCCGGTATGGGAGGAGGAGTCCAAGGCACGTTGGCGCCATCCGGGACAGTGAAATCGAGTCGGTTCGAAGGAAATAGCTCTTGTTTTTTGGGTTTTGGTTCAAAACATACCCGTCCCTATATGGCTTCCGCTGTAACGCAATCGCCGACGCCTCCAACCGAGACGCCGGAGCAAGATCGGATGCTCAACGCCTTGGCGTGGCTTGAGATCCATCGCAAGCACCTTCTGATGGGCTTCGCGGCCCTAATCGCCCTCTTCGCCGTGCTGTATCTCTGGCGCCACATGGCGGCCCAGCGTGAGCTGGAAGGCAATGCCGCCCTGCTGTCGCTGCGTTCACGGCCCAGTCAGCCGGAAACGTCGGCCAAGGCCACCGACTACCTGAAAGTGGCCGAGGAGCATGCGGCCTCCAGCGCCGGCCCTCGCGCCCGGCTGCTCGCCGCGGCCGCCTATTTCGCCGAGAACCGATACGCCGAAGCGCAAACTGAATTCGCCCGTGTGCTTGGCGATGAGGGTTCAGGAGTGCTCGCCGCTCAGGCCGCCTTCGGGATCGCGGCGTCCCTGGACGCCCTCGACAAGCAGGATGAGGCGATCGCGAAGTATCAGGAGGTGATCTCACGATTCCCCGACGACAGCGTTGCCTTGCAGGCCAGGCTGGGGTTGGCGCGGTTGCACGACTCGCGCAAGCAGCCGGACACCGCTCTCCGGTTCTACGACGAAATTCTCCGGGAGCGAGAACCCGGCGCCGCTCTACAAGCCGCGACGCAGGCCCGAGAGGAACTGGTCCGCCGGCACCCTGAATTGGCGGGAACCAACACGACGTTCTCCGTCCCCGCCGCTTCGACCGGGAGGTAGTTCTAAACGCGATAGGCCCGATCGGGGGCATCCGGGAGCCCTTCGTTGTCGCCGGGCTCGATTGGCATCATGAGACTTTGCATCATTGGAACGGGCTACGTCGGCCTTGTCACCGGCACATGCTTCGCCGAGGTGGGGCATGAAGTGGTCTGTGTGGACAATAACGCGGACAAGGTCCGGCACCTGCAGGCGGGGGGCATTCCGATCTACGAGCCAGGGCTCGACGAGATGGTGCCCCGAAACGTGGCGGCGGGACGTCTGCGCTTCACGAATTCCATCGTCGATGGGGTGGAGAGCTCGGATGTCGTCTTCATTGCGGTTCCGACGCCACCGCAGGCCGACGGTTCGGTCGACCTGAGCTTCATCGAAGGCGTCGCACGCGAGATCGCCGGCTGCATGACCCGGTACAAGATCATCGTCGACAAGAGCACCGTGCCGGTGAAGACCGGCGAGAAAGTGGCCGAGACGATTAAGCGCTACAACAAGGCGCGGGTGGATTTCGACGTGGTCTCGAATCCCGAATTCCTGAGGGAGGGCTTCGCGGTGGAGGACCTGATGAAGCCGGACCGTGTGGTGGTGGGCGTATTGTCACAGCGTCCGGTGGTGGCGATGCGTGAGGTTTACGCCCCGTTCGATGCCCCGTTCATCGTCACGGACATCAACTCCGCAGAATTGATCAAGCACGCCGCGAACTCGTTTCTGGCGCTCAAGATCAGCTACATCAATGCCGTCGCGGCAGTGTGCGAGGCGAGTGGCGCCAACGTGGTCGAGGTGGCTGCGGGGATGGGGTTGGACCGACGAATCGGGCGACAGTTCCTGAACGCGGGAATCGGCTTCGGCGGGTCTTGTTTTCCAAAGGATCTCAGCGCTTTCATCAAGATCGCGGAACAGCTCGGCGTGGATTTCCGTCTGCTCAAGGAGGTTCAGTCCATCAATACCGGCCAGATGGACCGCTTCCTGAAAAAGATCACCGAGACTCTCTGGGTCTTGAAAGACAAGCGCCTCGGAGTGCTCGGGCTCGCCTTCAAACAGAACACCGACGACGTCCGATTGAGCCCGGCCATCGAGTTGTGCCAGCGGTTGATCAAGGAAGGCGCATGGCTGCGGGTTCATGATCCGAAAGCGATGGAGAAAGCGAAGTCGATCCTGCCGCCCTCCGAGAGGGTTCAATACGTGGACGACATGAACGACGTTCCGGCCGGCTGTGACGCGCTGGTGATTGCGACCGAGTGGCCCGTTTTCTCGAAATTGGACCTGGAACGGACGCGTCGCGAGTTGGCTCACCCGATCGTGTTCGACGGGCGTAACCTGTTTGACAAGTTCGAGATGGAGCGCCTGGGGTTCCTCTATAAGAGCGTGGGTCGCTAGTCGGACGCCCATGTCGACAGCAGGCGAATCCGGTCTCAATTCCAGGCATGCCGATCTGGGGCCGGCAGGGAACCGGTGGATCGAAGTGGCCGCTGGATTGGCGTTCCGAGGCGGACGTCTTCTGGTGACCCAGCGGGCTGTAGGAACCCATTTGGCGGGGCTGTGGGAATTCCCCGGAGGCAAGCGGGATCCGGGCGAGACCTGGGAAGGGTGTTTGGTTCGGGAACTTCGCGAGGAATTGGATGTCGTGGCCGACGTGGGGCCCTTGTTCGAGGAAGTTCGCCACGAGTATCCAGCCAAGTGGGTCCATCTTCGATTCTACCTCTGTCGATTGAAGGGCGAACCTCGTGCAGTGGAATGCGCGGCAGTGGCGTGGGTTGAGCAGGATCGGTTGAGGGACTACGCATTTCCCGCGGCGGATGCCACCTTGCTCCGACGACTCGAGACGACGCCCTCCGTGTGGGTGGCTTAGCTGCTTTGTCGGGCGGTGGCAGGCGGCGGAATCATGGTGGCTTGTCGTCCCGTTGCCGGCGCAGCTCCCAGCGGTCGTAAAGCCGTCGGCACGTTGAAGGTATTGCCCGACGGGTTCTTCGGTGGGCGAAGTATATCCCCCCGTTGCCCAACGGGTGGCAATGGATAAGGACGGACAACCGTCCGGACGTTGGGGGGGGCAGACCGCCGAGCCGAGGGGGTTGGAGCCGCCATCAGGGATAAGACCGGACTTTTTCCTGCCAAGGTCGACACAGGTATCATGGCTTGGACCGGCAGGCTCTCCGTGCGATCCCGGTTTCCGTGCGTGGCGAAGGCTTCGTCCACCAACTGCCGGAAAGCGGACGAGAATGAACGCAGGGTGCGGCCGGATTTTTGGTGTGCGGACTCCGCCGGTGCTTTGGTCGGGGAACCCTTGCTGGGGCGCGGCCGGGCGGTTGGTTGGTTTCGGGCCCGGGAATGGGGTCGGGTGGCGTTGGCCAACTCGGCGGCGGTCGGCGGCGCCGCAGAGAGGATCAGGACATGGTGGTTCTTGTTCTCAGTGAGACCGGCAATCGCAAGGGCCAGGGTAATGCCAGCGGGGAGCCAGGGATGGGTCTCCGGCTGCCCGAAGGTCCGGATGCACCGGATGCGTCGGCGGAGGGTCCCGACGTCATCCAGGATTCCGGCAAGAGCCGGCATGAGACGGCGAGGCGCGCATTCTTCGAGCAAATGGAGCAGGGTCAGGCCGTAATCCCGGGCGGCGCCGACGAAGCAACTTTGCAGAACGCGCTGGTCGCAAACTTCCTCCCTCACGGAAACCAGGCGGCGGAGTGCCAGCCAGACGGCGGGATTGAACCAATGGAGGATCTGGATGCCGGCCAGAATCCAATTCTGAGCGATGTCGCCGCGTTTGACGTGTGCGAGTTCGTGAAGAAACAGGAACCGGATTTCGTCGGTGGTCAGACGTTCCAGAAGGCCAGTGGGCAGGAGAATCCGGGGCCGCCGAGAACCCGAGATCGCGGGAGACATGACGCGCTCGCCCTCGACGAGGAGGACGGGACCCCGGACGCGCATGACCGCTTTGCTCTGCTTGAGAAGGTCCAAGATGTAGGAATCCGTGACCGGAATCGTGTGTTGGAGCGCGTGCTGGAGCCGGCGGTGATCGCGATAGAGCAGGAGACCGAGGACGGCGGCTCCGGGCAGCCACAAGGCGAGGGCGACCAGAAACCAGGACGGGGTATCGGCGAGCGGATGCGGAACTTCCGTCAGAGGTACTGGCATCGGTGCCGGAAGCCCCAGCAGTTGGAGGGTGATATGGGAGATGCCGCCCGGCGCAAGTTCCACCAGATTGAAAAGGCTGAAAGCGCTGGCAGGGGCAATCGGAAGTAAAAGCCGTACGAAGACCAAGAGCCAGAGACCGTACCGCCACCGCGGGGGCAGCTTTCGAAGCAGGGTTTTTTCGAGGAACCAAACGACGGCGGCCAGAATGGCGGCATGCGCAGAATTGCGCAGGAGCCATCCGAACAACCAGCCCGCGGATTCGGCGAGCTGTTCCATAGGCTAATCCCGACCGTCGAGGACGTCGCGCAGTTGCTTCAGATCCCCCGGGGAGAGCTGCTGGCTCTGGACGAAATGGGCCAACATTGGTGCCAGAGAGCCATCGAAGACCCGCTGAAGAAAGGATTGGCTGTAGTACGCGATGGCCTCCTCCTCACTGATGCCGGGTCGGTAAATGTACGCCCGGCCTTCCTCCTTGTAATGGAGAGCCCGTTTTTTTACGAGGCGACCGATCAGAGTTCGCGCGGTCTTGGGATGCCAGTGCTCCTGCGCGTTGAGTGCTTCCAGGATCTCGTTCGCGGTGCACTGGCCTCGAGCCCAGACGATTTTCATAATATGCCATTCCGTCTCGGAGATGCGGGGAACCTTCTTCATGTCGGAGCAGGATTAAGAGAGTTCTCTTTGACTACGCCAGTAGTCGTTTGGAGGCAAGCGCGAACTGGCCCCCTGCGCGTTGCGGCGTTGCGGCCACTGATCCATGGCGGTCTGATTTCCGATCGACCGGGATGCTCCGCCGGGGGCAAGAGACGCCTCGCACTGGGAAGACTCTCCCGGCTACGGTCCGGCCCACACACCCGATGATGCCTTTTCTTTCCTTTTTGGCGTTTGGACTGTTTGTCTCCGGCAGCCTGCGTGCCGACGTTTTGGAGCCGGTTCCGTTGTGGCCCCAGGGTGCTCCGGAGGCGCTGCTCCGGTCATGACGCTGGGGGAGTTCACCCACCGTGGGTCGAAGGCTAACTTGCTCGGGGAATCCCCAGCGCCGGAATGGGTCGCGTCCTTGCCCAACGAACTGCAGGTGACACCCGAGACGCATCCCACGTTCCTCTGGCACACGGTGGAAGCCACTGCGGTTCCGGTGGAGAACTCATTGTTGTTCGCTCAAGCCCTGAGGCGGAACCGGGTGCCGTTCGATCTCCATCTCTACGAGCGCGGGCGCCATGGGATCGGATTGGCCAATGGCCATGACTGGACCAAGGATTTGGCCTTCTGGCTGGGGGAACGTGGATTCTTGAAGAAGTAGCCTCGACGACGTGAATTGGGCCCACCTAGCCTTGCGGACATGTTGCGGCTGCCGTTCGAGTTGATGCTGGCGTTGCGGTACCTGCGGCCGAAGCGGACCTTCGTATCGGTGATCACCCTGATTGCCGTGATCGGTGTCACCCTGGGCGTGACGGTCTTGATCGTCGTGATCGCGGTGATGACCGGCTTCGGGGAGCAATTGCGGGAGCGCCTGCTGGGTTTCAACCCGCACCTGACCGTCCGGCGTGTGGGATCCAACCTGACCGAATACCGTGATGTCGTCGACCGGGTGACCCGGAATCCCCGTGTCGACGCGGCTGCGCCGATGGTGGAGGGCCCGGTCTTGTTGGAGCGGCCCGCGGAGGGTGGTTCGATGGTGCTGACGCCGATCGTCCGCGGGGTGGACCGTGTGGCGGGGCGCGATGTCACGGCGCTGTTGGACAAGATTCGGTTGGGAACGAACGATTTGCGCGGGAACGGAATTCTGTTGGGATGGGAGCTGGCCAAGGAACTGGATGCTCGGCCGGGCGATTTGGTAAACATCCTGCCGCCGGGTTTGGCGCAGCGGATGCTGACTCAGGCGCGGCGGAATTCGGACGGCCGCACGGAAGAGGCGTTTCTGCCCACGGAATTTGTGGTTCGCGGAATCTTCGATGCGGGTTTTTACGAGTACAACGTGGCCTACGTGGCCACGTCGTTGTCCAATGCCCAGGATCTGTACTCACTGGATGACGCGGTCCACGGCGTGATGGTGATGCTGAAGGATCCGATGTTGGCGGCCGACATTCGGCGGGAACTCTCGCTGGAACTTGGGCCGGAATACCGGGTGACAACCTGGATGGAGGAAAGGGGGGAGATTCTGGAGGCGGTTGCGGTGGAGAAGAAGGTGATGTTCATCGTTTTGTTCTTTGTGATGATCGTGGCCGCGTTTGGCATCACGAGCACGCTGATCACTTTCGTGGTGCAGAAGACGCGGGAGATCGGGGTGCTGAAGGCGCTGGGGTGCACCCGATGGCAGGTGTCCTGGCTGTTTTTGAGCCAGAGCGTCTTCGTGGGCTTGGTGGGGGTAGCATCCGGGTTCGCGCTGGGCATGCTGGCCGTTCGGTATCGGAATGAGTTTTTGGAATTCATGCGGCGCTCGACGGGCCTCGAGTTGTTTCCGGCGAGCATCTATGGCTTCGGGCAATTGCCTGCACGCATTGATGCGATGGACGTCGGGTTGATCTGCGGGAGCGCCCTGGTGATTTGTTTGTTGGCCGGGTTGCTGCCGGCGTGGAATGCCGGACGGCTGCAGCCGGTGGAGGCGCTACGCCATGAATGATTCGAAGGGGCCGTTGCTGGCGGCAAGAGACCTCGCCAAGACCTACCGGATCGGACGACGCACGGTGGAGGTCCTGAGGGGGATTTCGTTTGAGGTGAATCCCATGGATTTCATTGCCTTGCGGGGCGCCTCCGGGTCCGGGAAGAGCACCTTGCTCCATTTGCTGGGCGGTCTGGATGTGCCCGATTCCGGGAGCATCGAATTCAACGGGGAACGGATGAGTGGCTGGGGGCCGGCCCGATTGGCGGCATTCCGTAATCTTCGCGTGGGCTTCGTGTTTCAGGCCTACCACCTCCTTCCCGAACTGGATGCGCTGGAAAACGTGTGCCTGCCGGCCCGCGTGGCTCGACGGCCAGCCGCTGAATCCGTTGCCCGTGGGCGGGCGCTACTGGCGCGGGTGGGGCTGTCGGAGCGGCTGGATCATCGGCCTGCCGAACTCTCCGGAGGCGAACAGCAGCGGGTAGCCATTGCGCGGGCGCTGATCAACCAGCCACGCCTGGTGTTGGCCGACGAGCCGACCGGCAATCTGGATTCGCAGACCGGCGGAGGGATCATGGACCTTCTGTGTTCGATCCAAAGGGAGGAGGGCATGACCCTGGTGATGGTCACCCACGATCCACAGGTGGCAGCCCGTGCGCCGCGGGTGTTGGAATTGGTGGACGGCCGCGTGGCCTGATTCAAAAGCGGGATGGATTGCGCGAATCCGCCCCTATCGGCCTTGCGTCGGCCTCAAACGCTGCCCTAGCGTCGCATCGCGACGATGAAGGTGTACATTGACGGTCAATTTTTCGACGACGACGCTGCCAAGATTTCCGTGTTCGACCATGGGCTTCTTTATGGCGATGGCGTTTTTGAGGGCATCCGCGCCTACAATGGCCGCGTCTTTAAGCTTCAGGAGCACATCGAACGGCTGTTCTTCTCGGCCAAAGCCATCCTTCTGACGATTCCGATGGCGCCCGCCGACCTCGCGGCGGCCGTGGTGGAGACGTGTCGGCGGAATGAGCTCCGGGATGGCTATGTCCGCTTGGTGGTAACCCGGGGCGTGGGGACGCTCGGGTTGAACCCGAACACGTGCAAGAAGCCGTCGATTGTGATCATCGCCGGTAAGATCCAGTTGTATCCGCCCGAGTATTACGAGACGGGTCTGACGATCGTGACGGTGCCAACGACACGCAACCTGCACAGTGCGGTCAATCCCGCGATCAAATCGCTGAATTACCTGAACAATATCCTCGCGAAGATCGAAGCCAACAACGCGGGTTGCGAGGAGGCGATCATGCTTAATTCCGAGGGCTACGTCGCTGAGTGTACCGGGGACAACCTGTTCCTGGTGAAGGGTAAGCATCTGCTGACACCGCCATTGTCGGCGGGCGCACTGTACGGAATCACCCGGGGAACGGTGATGGATCTGGCGCAGACGGCGGGCTTGACCGTTCAAGAACCGAATTTGACACGCTACGACGTTTTTAACGCGGACGAATGTTTCCTGACGGGAACCGGGGCCGAAGTCGTCCCAGTGGTGAAGGTGGACGGACGGGTGATAGGTTCGGGGGTGCCCGGACCGGTGACCCGGGAATTGGTGCGGGCATACCACACCTTGACGAATGCCACCGGCGAGCCGATATACGTTTGATCGGATGTTTAACGTTCCCGGAGACACGGCAGGCTTGAATCGGTCGTGGCGGTTTCACGACGGGAAAGCCGTTGGCGCCGTCCACAAATCGGGCCATGTTGTCGGAGGTAGAGCATGATCTGCAGTGTTTGCCAGAAGAACGAGGCGAAGGTTCACGTGACGCAAATTGTTGATGACAAGATGCAGAAGGTGGACCTTTGCGAGGAATGTTCCAAAGCCAAGGGCGTGACGGATCCGAAAGGATTCTCACTTGCCGACCTCCTTCTGGGTCTTGGGGCGTCCCAGGAAGTGGAAACCCGGTCGGTGGCCAAACCGGGCGAGACGACCTGTCCTGGATGCGGACTAACGCAGTCCGAGTTCAAGAAGTCCGTTCGCTTCGGCTGCCCCCAGTGCTACACTGCGTTCGGTGAGGGTTTGCCCGGGATGCTGAAGACGATGCACAAGGGCCTGCGTCATGTCGGCAAGGTCCCAACCGCCTTAAAGCCGCGCCGCGACCCCGCCGATCTCCTGAAGGCGCTGAACCGACGACTGGAAAAGGCGGTGGAGTCGGAGAACTTTGAGGAAGCCGCCCAGCTTCGTGACGCGATTCGGGCATTGAAGCAGGCGGCGACGACGACGACCACGTAACTCCATGGGAAGCACGCTCCAGACCTTTCTGAGTCGGCCGTCGGACGCGGTGCGCCGGACGGGGCCGATGGACCACATCGTGTTTTCGAGCCGGGTCCGATTGGCGCGGAATGTGCAAGGGTTCTCCTTTCCAGACCGGGCCAAGAAACCGGAACGTGTTCGTTGTCTCGAGACGATTCGGGGTGCGGTTGAGGCGTTGCCTGCGATGCAGGAAGGCTTTTCAAGCCCGATGGACGCGCTGAGCGCCAGCGACAAGCAACTGCTCGTCGAACGGCATCTGATCAGCCGGGAGCACGCCGCCAAGAGCGGCGGGAGCGGATTGGTTGTGGACCGCTTGGAGTCGTTGAGCGTGATGATCAACGAGGAGGATCATCTCCGGATGCAATCCCTTCGGCCGGGGCTGCAGTTGCGTGAAGCCTGGCAGGCGGTCGACGAAGCCGATACAGCGCTGGAAGCAAAACTGCCGTTTGCCTTCTCGCAGGACCTCGGATACCTGACGGCGTGTCCGACCAATGTCGGAACCGGCATCCGCGTTAGCGCGATGCTACATCTGCCCGGCTTGGTGCTCGCTGAGTTGGTGAATCCGATTATCCAATCGGTGAACAAGCTGGGTTTGGCGGTTCGGGGCCTTTACGGCGAGGGGACCGAAGCCCTTGGGAATATTTTTCAGGTCTCGAACCAGATGACCTTGGGTGAGTCAGAGATCGAGATTGTCGAGCGCCTGAGCAAGGTGGTGAACCAGATGATCGAGCATGAGCGGAACGCCCGCCAGAAGTTGCTGGAGGAGCGGCCGAAGGTGCTCTTCAACCACATCGGTCGCGCGTTTGGGATTCTCTCGAACGCCCATAGCATTTCCTCCAAAGAGGCGATGAACCTCCTGTCGCTGGTGCGGTTGGCCCACGATTTGTCGATGTTCCCTGCGGTGCCGAGGGCACTTTTGGATGAGCTCTTCTTGATCACCCAACCGGCGCATCTCCAGCGTTCCCATACGGGCAAGCTGGGAGCCGATGAGAGGGATATCCTTCGGGCGGACCTTTTACGGGAACAATTACGCGAGGTGCAGCGTCCCGTGGCTACCCGGTTGACGCCCCCCACCTCGGGTGCCAATAGAGGGGCAGGAGAGGGCTGAGCTAAGAAGGGGGTGCCGATTTATGAGTGATGAAGCCATGAACAACTTCACGCCGAGAGCTCAGCAGGTGCTGGCCTTGGCGAAGAAGGAGGCGGATCGTTTCAACCATAACTTCCTCGGCACGGAGCATCTCCTGCTGGGCCTGATCAAACTGGGGCAGGGTGTGGCCGTGAACGTCCTCCAGAAGATGGGTTTGGACCTGGAAACGGTGCGACTCGAGGTGGAGAAGCAGGTCGGGACCGGCCCGGATCAGAAGGTCCAGGGAAACATCCCGTACACGCCCCGGGTCAAGAAGGTCTTGTCGTTGGCGGCGAAGGAAGCCAAGGCGCTCAACCACACCTACGTCGGCACCGAACACATTCTGCTCGGCTTGCTGCGCGAGGGCGATGGCGTCGCAGCCCGGGTGCTCAAGAGTCTCGATGTCGACATCGAGCAGACCCGTCAGGAGATTCTCAAGGAGCTGGATCCGAATTTCGCCAGCCAGGAAGAGGCCGGTGCCCAGCCAGAGGGAGCCGTCTCGGGAGAGCGCCCGGAGAAGAAGGGGGAGGTCAAGACCCCTGCTTTGAAGGCCTTCGGACGCGATCTGACCGAGATCGCACGGACTGGACAGATGGACCCCGTCATCGGAAGGAAGCCTGAGATCGAACGGGTGATCCAGATCCTCTGCCGCCGGACCAAAAACAATCCGGTTCTCCTCGGTGAAGCCGGTGTTGGCAAGACCGCGATCGTCGAAGGGTTGGCCCAGGAGATCTCCCGCGGCAACGTCCCGGAGATTCTCCGCGAGAAGCGGGTGATCAACCTGGACATGGCTTTGATGGTGGCGGGCACCAAATACCGAGGCCAGTTCGAGGAGCGGATCAAGGCGGTCATGGACGAGATCCGGCGCGCCAAGAATGTTATTCTGTTCATCGACGAGTTACATACGATCGTGGGTGCCGGCTCGGCCGAGGGAACCATGGACGCGTCCAACATCATCAAGCCGGCGCTCAGCCGCGGTGAGATGCAGTGCATCGGCGCGACCACGCTCAATGAGTACCGGAAGTACATCGAGAAGGACGCCGCTCTCGAACGTCGTTTCCAGAGCGTTAAGGTCGAGGCGCCCAGCGTCGACGAAGCCATTCAGATTCTCAAAGGCCTTCGGCCCAAGTACGAGGACCATCACAAGGCTGAGATCACCGATCTGGCGATCGATTCGGCGGTGAAACTCTCCGACCGCTACATCACCGGACGCTACCTCCCGGACAAGGCGATCGACGTGATGGATGAAGCGGGTGCGCGCGCCCGCATTGGCGCTATGACCCGGCCGCCCGAGGTCAAGGACATCGAGGCCGAGATCGAAGACATCAAGACCCGCAAGGAGAAGGCGATCAAGGAGCAGGATTTCGAAGGCGCCGCCTCGATGCGGGACAAGGAAAAGAACGCTAAGGAGAAGCTCGAGTCGATTCTCAGCGCCTGGCGGAATAACCGCGAAGAGAAGCGCGTCAAGGTCGACGAGGAAGAAGTGGTCCATGTGGTCTCCAAGTGGACGGGCATCCCGCTCAAGCGGATGGAACAAAGCGAAGCCCAGAAGCTGCTCGACATGGAGAACGTCGTGGGCCGGATGGTGGTTGGCCAACACGAGGCTGTGGCGGCGTTGAGCCGTGCGCTGCGGCGGTCCCGGGCGGACCTCAAGGATCCCAAGCGCCCGATCGGCACCTTCATGCTGCTCGGTCCGACGGGTGTTGGTAAGACGCTGCTCGCGAAGGCGTTGGCGGAACACATGTTCGGAGACTCCAAGGCCCTCGTACAATTGGACATGTCCGAGTACATGGAGAAGTTCAGCGTCTCCCGCCTGGTCGGTTCGCCGCCGGGTTATGTCGGGTACGAAGAGGGCGGTCAGTTGACCGAGTCCGTGCGTCGCAAGCCGTACTGCGTGGTGCTCTTCGACGAATTGGAAAAAGCCCACCCGGACGTGGCCAACATGCTCCTTCAGATCCTGGAAGAGGGAAAACTCACGGATTCGCAGGGTCGGGTGGTGGATTTTCGGAACACCATCATCCTGCTCACCTCGAACGTCGGCGCGGAGACCATCAAGAAGTCCAATGTGATGGGCTTCGGAGCGGCGGGCGCCGAATACGGGGCCGATTACGATCGGATGCGGGAGAAGCTCCTCGAGGAATCGAAGCGTTTCTTCAAGCCCGAGTTCCTCAACCGATTGGACGACGTGATTGTCTTCCGGTCGCTCACCAAGCCGAACCTGATCCAGATTCTAGACTTGGAGATCGCCAAGGTTGTCGAGCGCGTCCAACGGAAGAATCTGAACCTTGTGCTGGATGAGAAGGCCAAGGACTTCCTGGTGGAGAAGGGCTACGACCCGCAGTACGGAGCCCGCCCGATGCGCCGGGCGGTGGAACGGCACCTCGAAGACCCGCTGGCCGAAGAGATCCTCCGCGGATCGCTCTATGAGACGGAACCCGTTGAAGTGACCGTGGCAGACGGCAAGATCGTCTTCCGTCAAACCGCCAAGGGTGGCGCGATGGCTGCGGAGGCCGGCACTAGCTAGTCCTATTCCGGCTGTTGCGGCCAACCAGCCAGCCCGGGTCTTTGCGGATCCGGGCGATCAAAACCGCTCATGTCCGACCCCCTTTCCTCGTTCGCTCAACGATTGTTCCCGGCGTTCCGGGAGCATCGTCTTCCGGCGTCCTTTCCCGAACTCGCCCTGGAGTTGTTCCGCGCCCAGTGGCGGTCCAACGCGGCGTACCGCCGGTTCATCGAGGCTTCCGGGCTGTCCGGCGACGCGATCCAACGCTGGGAAGAAATCCCCTCCATCCCCGCTGGAGCATTCAAGGAGCTTGAAATCACAGCGCTGTCGCCGGCCGAGCGCACCCGAGTTTTTTATTCCAGCGGCACGACGGGGCACCGACCGAGCCGGCACTTTCATGGGCTGCTATCTCTGCCTGTCTACGAGGCTTCGCTCGAAGCGGGTTTTGAGATGGGCTTCTGGCGCGGAGCGGGTGACATCGGGTCTTATGGACCGCCCGTTGCGGGCTGGATTCCGGCTTCTCTGACACCTCCCGCCTCGGATGTGCCCCATTCGTCGTGGGTGCACATGGTGGATCGGCTGGGGGCGAAGCAGGATGTCGCCGGCACGCGGTATCTCGGGCGGTTATCAGCCGGTGGGGCTTGGGAATTGGATCTGGATTTGACCACGACGACGTTGTCGACGTGCCTTCCAGCGGGGCGCCCGGTTGTGTTGTTTGGCACCGCCTTCAATTTCGTCCACCTGATCGAAGCCTTCGATGGAGCGGGTATTGCGCTGAAGTTGCCTGCGGGTTCGAGTGTGATGGAAACGGGAGGCTACAAAGGGCGTTCGCGGGAATGGGAAAAGATGGAGCTCCGGTCGGCAATCTCGCGTTGCCTGGGGGTGCCCGAGGATCGGATCGTGGGGGAATACGGCATGAGCGAGCTCAGTTCCCAGGCGTACGAAGAGCCGATGGCAACGGGCTCGACCGTTGACCTGGGCACGCGCGCGGTTTCGCGGGGTTATCGGTTTCCACCTTGGGCGCGGCCCCTGGTGATTTCGCCGGAGACGGGGAGGCTGGTGGGGGAGGGGAAGACGGGGCTCCTGCGGATCTTGGATCTGGCGAACGTGTGGTCGGTGATGGCGGTTCAGACGGAGGATCGTGCGGTGCAACGCGGCGAGGTCATCGAATTGTTGGGTCGGGCGGCGGTGGCAGAGCCGCGGGGTTGTTCGTTGATGGCGGCTTGAAGAGGA
>Ga0209181_10000123_pt1 | contig 131575 bp, 107 predicted proteins | sample MAT05_FD_187208 | JGI IMG/M metagenome (GOLD analysis project Ga0209181, IMG submission 187208) | Freshwater microbial communities from Lake Fryxell liftoff mats and glacier meltwater in Antarctica - MAT-05 (SPAdes) (version 2) | ecosystem: Environmental > Aquatic > Freshwater > Ice > Liftoff...
GCTGGTATCGCACGACCCCGAACCAGGTCAGCAGGCTACGCGCCTGTGCCGGCGCTCTACGGAACGTGCGGCCGTCGAGCACGACGCGCGCCTCGAGGGCTTAGCTTTCACGCCGCTCGCTCGCCACGAGGAAGAGCACCAGCGCCGCGCGTGCGAGCGCCATCACCTGCTACTTCAGGTCGGTCTCGAACGCCGCGAACGTCGCCTTCCGACCAGCCTGATCCAGCGCGAGGTCGATGATGCCCGCCGCGTCAGCTTGCACAGCCTCGCGCGCGACGGCGATATCGCAGATTACCGGCTCATCACCATTTCGCCCAAGGCGCATGTTGGTTACTGTCTGCATCGCGGATCTCCGGCTGGGTCTCGTGGTGGTTCGCACCCCGCAAGGCCCTCGAAGATCCGCAATTTTTCCACTTCCACGGCTCACGACCGGGATCTGGCTCCAGCTGCACCCAAGTGAGTCTGGCTGTCGCTGCACTCCGAAGCCGACGACGCCCCTCCGATCAGAAGATGCCCGGATCGCATCGCACCCGGTTCGGGGTGACACATCGCGGACCTCGATCTTGAGCGGTCGCTCATCGTCGTCACGTTCGGGCACGCCAATGGCGCTGACCGCTCTGAGCTATGATGCGACACATGGGGCAGCGGCCGGAGCTGGCCGCCGCGAAGGGGTTCGACAACGACAAGGCCGCCTTCGACAAGTTCTGCACGAGCGCGCCATGACTCGCATGGCTCACGCCTTCGTGAGCACGCCATCCTTGATGCGGAAGCCGATCTCGTCGAAGGCGGCGGAGGCGACCGCGATGTCGTCGCCCGCGTCTACGAGCACGTGTGCAATCGGCGCGATGTGCATCGTCGCGTTGGCCTGCGTCGGCCCGAAGGCGACGTCGACGAAGCCGTGTGCGTCGTTGTTCGCGAAGGTCAGCTGCTGATAGGTGAACTGCAGCAGCTCCTCGAGATGCGAGATCACCGCCGCGACGTTTGGGTTCGTGCTGATGCCCGGCACGAGCCCGTCGACGACCCGGCGCACGAAGCCCTTGAAGCTCTCGGACGAGATGCCGCCGCCGGTCAGCTCGACCACGCCATGGGTGCCGTCGCCGTTGCCGTGATTGGTTCCATAAAAGGAGTGGATATCGCCGGACAATAGAACGCAGTTCGGCAGCTCACGCAGGATACCGAGGATCTGCGAGCGCTTGTCCGGGAATCCATCCCACTGGTCGACGCTGAGGAGATAGGCCGCCGGCAGGAGTGTCTTGAAGATCTGGAGGCCGGCCCGCACCAGGTCGGTGTCGTCTTTGCCTTCGAGCGTCGGCGGTATGGTGCGTGGATCGACGATCATCGAGGTCATGCTGACCGACGTCGCCAGCACCTTCCACGTCGCGTTCGAACCGGCCAGCGTCGCCTTCAGCCACGCCTCCTGCTTCGCGCCGAAGATGTCCTGGATGTTCGTTTCACGCGTGATGCGTGCCTTCTGGTAGGCCTCGTAGTGGATGCGCTCGACCAGGTAGCGCGCGCCAAGGCCATCGCTGGCGAACAGGCGACCATGGCTGAAGCGCATGTGGTCGATGGTCGCGCCGAAGGGCAGGGCGCTGTCGTCCGCCACGTCGAGCGCAGCAACGTCGCCCGCGGTGATGGCGGTCGCGAGGAGCTTGTTGGTCTCGATGGCCGACCAGTTGCCGACCGCCTGCGCCTCTGCACGCGCGCGAATCGAGGCCGCTGAATCGTCGGGAAGCTCCTGCGCGTAGACCGCGACCAGCGCGTCGCCGATGCGCGTCTTGTAGGCGGCGTTGGCGCCCGCATCGAGGTCGATGTACGGGAAATAGAAGCGCGAGCCACCCGCATCGAGCGCCGCCGGGTCGAGCCCGGTCGCGACCAGCTCGGCCTGGGTCAGCGCCACCCGCGCGAAGTGCACGTCCTCGGGGATCGCATGGTCGGGTCGGTAGCTGCGCGTGTCCGTCATGATGAGGTGCACGTGTTTGCCGAAGCGGAAGTCGCGATAGATGACCGTGTTCGGATCGCGCACCGGCAGCTTCGTTCCGATGTCGAACGCCTCGCCGTCGGCGTCGAGGCCGAGCTCGGTCGGCAGAAACTCGAAGTTCGCGCGCTCAGCATTCTCGCGCCGCGAGGTCTCGTGATTCTCGTCGACCCGGCCGTCGAAGTAGGTCGCGGTGTCGCCCCAGCAGTCGTCGGAGAACTCGTGGTCATCCCAGATGAACACGAACGGAACACGCTCGTGTACCCGCTGGAGCCAGGGGTCCGAGCGATACGTCTTATACAGGTCGCGATAATTCGAGAGGCTCTGGGCGGCGTAATGGGTCGTCTCGCCTGCGTCGTTCTTGAACGCGATGGCGCCGGCGGTGTCGCTGAACTCGATCTTGCGCGTGCCCTCGGCGGGGTTGCTCTGGAAGAAGAGGTCGCCGGTCGTCTCGTAGATGTAGTCGCCGATGTGCACGACTACATCGAGCTCGTCGGCCTGCTGCAACATCTTGGCGTAGCTGTTGTAATAGCGGCCGACGTAGTCCTGGCAGGACGCCAGCGCCAGCTTCACCGGCACGTCGGAGGCCGCGTCCGGTGCGGTCTTCGTGCGCGCGATGCGCGACCCGAGGCGGGCATCGCTGCTCTCGTAGACGAAGCGATAGAAGTAGACCGTCGCTGGATCGAGGCCACTGACCTTCACCTTGACGACATGGTCGTGGTCCGCGGTCGCGACCAGCGCCTGCTCGACGAGCGGGCTCTTGAAGTCGTCGGCGGTGTCGATGATCAAGGTCACAGCGAGGTCACCCGCGTTCGCGCTGTCGCTGACGCGCGCCCAGAAGACCATGCTCTCGGGCCGCGGGTCGCCGGTCGCGACGCCCTGCGGGAAGTAGCTCGTGTCTTCGGTGATAGGCGCGGACTTCTTGCCGCTGTCCGAGTCGCACGCGCTGAGCTTCAGGAACGTCGGCGCGACCAGCCCGAGCCCGACGATCTGCAGGAACCCGCGGCGGGTCGTGCCGGCGCCGAGAGGTTCGCCCGCACGCTCCGGTTTACGCGAGGTCTCGGAGCCCTTATCTGCTTTGGGCGACTGCTTCTTGTTCATCTCGCGCTCCTCGGGTGGGTATTGGCGATCAGCCAGCCCCGCGGAGCATAGCCATCTCGGGTCGCCCCGTCACGCCGCACCCCTTGCTCGGGTGTGATCGAAATTGAGGGGGACCGCCATGGAAGCCGGTACGGTCCCTATCAGCCGATCCGGCGAGGAAGGCGGTTGCGATGGCAGTGGATCACGGCAGGCCCCACTTCATCAAGCTCTTCGGATCTCTGGCAGTTTGGTTCCATCCACCGAAGCAGATGTCGGGTGGTGATGGGCACGGTCGGGCCGAGGTAACCTTGGACCTGACCGCCAATGACGGCGCGTTCGTCAGTCATCGTCTTCGTCATACCTTCGCGACCGCGTTGCTCTCCGGTGGTATGAACGTCGTCAACCTGATGGCCGTGCTCGGGCATCGCGATCACCACATGACCATGCGGCCGAACCACAAGCTGCGTGTCTCCGGCCACGCCCCGCACGGGCTGATGTGGCAGGCCAACGGCTGGGCCAGCGGGCGCGCGCTTGCGGCAAGTGCCCCCCATCTTGAATCACACCCCTCTTGCTGGCTCACGGTGCGACCGCGCGCGCGTGCGTTCGATTTTACGGACCCGCATCCCTTCGTTGACCCGTCCATTGGCGGTCCGTAGATTCCCCAATCTTCGTTGCCGCTGGAGGCCTCACGATGCGCACACTCACGAGCTTGTTTGTCATGGCAATCGCGCTGGCCGCATGCGGACCAGACGGTGGTCCGACCGGAGAGGGTTTCGCTACGCTCGAGGCGACCGACAACGGTCAGACCCTGGCAGCCGGTGGCACCATCAGTGTCGCGCTCGCGTCGCTCGCGGTCGGCCAGGAAGGCGTCGTTTCGGAGCTGAAGTTCATCAACACCGGCTCGCGCGACCTCGCGATCAGCGCGATTTCGATCGCCTCCGAGCCGCCTGGCGCCTTCCGCCTCGCGGCCGCCGCGGACGGCCTCACGCTGCCGAGCGTGCCGACCGAAGTGGTGCCAATAGACTCCCTCGACGGCACGCGTGGCTTCTTCGTCTACTTGCTTGCGACCCGCCCGGCCGCGGGCGCCACCCCGCGCGCGACGATCAGCGTCACGTCCAACAGCGTCTCCAACAACGGCGACACGCAGCCGGTCATCACCTACGACGTGCGCGTGCTCGCGGCGGCCGCGGCGATCCAGGTCAACCCGCGCGCGGTCGACTTCGAGACGGTGCCGCAGAGCGAGAGCAAGCTCGAGTCGATCAACATCCTAAATCCCGGCGCCGACACGCTCATCATCGACAAGTTCGGGTTGAGCGGTCATCCGAACTTCGAGCTGGTCATCGGCTCGACCCGCTACCCCGTGACCGCCGAGTCGGCGGCCGACGGCACGGTGCTGCCCGAGCCGATAGAGGTCGAGCCGGGCATGAGCGTGCCCGTCTCGGTGCGCTACACCGCGACCGACGCCAGCCAGGCGCGCGGCACGGTGGTCTTCTATTCGAACGACCCGAGCGCTCCCAATGGGACCGCGGTCACGCTGCAGGCCAACGTGGGCGGCCCGTGCATCACCGTCAATCCACGCAAGGTCGCCTTCGGCGGCAAGCTCATCGGCAAGCTCGCGAGCATCGACGTGGTCGTCACCTCGTGCGGCACCCAGCCGCTCGAGCTGCGTGAGATAGGCCTCGTCGCCGGCGGCTCCGACCGCTTCTCGCTGTCGCTCGCCGCGCTCCCCGGCGTGAGCCCGACCGCGACCGCGCTCGGTCCCTCGGACGCGCCGGTGGCGGTCGCACCGAGCCAGTCGGTGACCTTGACAGTGCAGTACTTTCCCGACGCCGAGAGCCCGCTCGGTGCCGATGGCGAGCCGGTGTATGACCTCGCCCAAATGCGCATCAAGTCGAACTCGTTCCAGCCCGAGCTGTTCGTCGAGATCAGCGCGCTCGGCGTGCCCATCGAGTGCCCGCAGGCGGTCATCATCGTGCAGGAAGGCGAGGAGGTGATCCCGCAGACCAACCTGCACCTCATCGGCACGCAGAGCACGGCCGCGGTCGGCGCCATCGCGGTCTACAAGTGGGAGGTAGACGAGCCGGGTCAGGTGCAGTCGTTCTTCGAGCCATCGCCGAGCGCGCCCAACCCGACCTACGAGGTGAACGCCGCCGGCCATTACACGTTCCGCCTCACGGTCACCGACGCGGCAGGTGTGCCTTCGTGCGTACCCGCGGTCGCCGAGGTGTTCGTCAATCCCGACCAGGCGATCCACACCGAGCTCTTGTGGAGCACGCCCGGCGACCCGTTCCCCGAGGACGAGGTCGGTGCCGACCTCGACCTGCACTTCCTCCATCCGCTCGCGGTCGGCACCTACGACGGTGACGGCGACGGCACCAACGACGGCTGGTTCGACCAGCCCTTCGACTGCTTCTGGGACAACGCCCACCCCAACTGGGCGTCGCAGGACAACAACGTCAACGACAACCCGGGCCTCGACCGCGACGACACCGACGGGCTTGGCCCCGAGAACCTGAACCTCGACCTGCCCGAGACCAACTCGGTCTATCGCCTGGGCGTAAACTACTGGGACGACGCCGGCTTCGGCACGTCGCTCGCGACCGTGCGCGTGTTCATCTACGGCAACCCCGTCTACGAAGAGACCGATGTCGAGCTGTTCAAGCACGACATGTGGTGGGTCACCGAGATCGCCTGGCCGCCGACCGGCACCGACCCGAGCACCATCAAGGTGTGCGGCGCGACCCAGACCGCTTGCACGTCGGACGCGCAGTGTGGCGCCGCGAAGTGTGGTCTCCGAATTATGCCGAATTATCAAAACCCCAACTACTTCCAACCCTGAATTCGCTCACCAATTCGCTCGGATACGCGCCCACCCCCGTCGTCGCTCGCTCGTCGGCGGCCTATGAACGACCGCAACGATCGCGACCGCAATGGCCATGACCGGAACAATGGCATGACCGGAACAATGGCAATTACCTGAAAAATGTAAATGACCGCACCGGCAACAACGACGGCAACCGCAACGACCGTCTAGGCGCTGCTCGCCCGACGCCCGCTCCGGCGCCCGCGCCCGCTTCGGCGCCCGCGCTCGCGCCCGCTCCGGCGCCCGCGCCCGCCCCGCATGTCACCCCGATGCCTGCACCCGCACCGCATGTGACGCCGATGCCGGTGGTACTAGCGACCCCGACCCCGATGCGACGCCCGGTGCCTGCTCCAGTGATGCCGGTCGCGACGCCGCGCCCGACACCGATCGCGACCCGAGTCCGGCGCCGAGCCCGCGGCCCACGCCGACCCGCCCGGTCGTCTCGTCCCCGAGGCCCGTCATCGCGACGCCGCAGCCCCGAGTTGAGATCCCGACGCCCGTGGTCGTGAGTCAGCGTCCGAAAGTCACGCCGCCTGCGCCCGTGGTCGTGAGTCCGCGGCCGAGAGTCGCAACCTCGGCACCCACGATCGCGACCCGAGACGCCACCAAGGCCACCAAGCCGGTCGAACTGTCCGCCAAGCGCATGCCGACCACCACTCTGGTTCCCCGCGTTGTCCGCTGAGTCCGACACAGTCGCCGCACCACGCTTGGCCGACCGAGCTCGGCGCCAACGACTGAAGGTCACGACAGTGGGTCCGCTCATCGACGAGGCCCAGTTTGCTACGGCAACGAGGCCCAGTTTGCTACGGCAACGAGACCCAATAGTAGCGCTTCAAAGGCCTGTCCGCCTTGAGCGCCCTCGTTTCCCGCAGCTGGCCTCCGTTGCGCTCGATGACGCGGATTGAGGCCGTGTTCGTGTCGTCACAGGTTATCAGCACTTCGGTCAAGCCGAGCCCGCGAGCCAATGGCAGGGCCTGACGCAGCATCTCCGTAGCAACTCCGCGGCCTCGAAAGGATGGCACCGTATCGTAGCCGATATGCCCGCCCTCGATGCGGAGTGCGTCGCTCAGTTCGTGGTGGATTGAGATGCGTCCAACGAATTGGCATTGCTCCGTCACTGCCCAAAGATGCGTCTTGGGTATGAGTGTTTTGGTACTCTGGCTCGCGTCGGACAGCTTCGCCGCGACGAACGCTGTAAAGTCCTGTTCGGCGGTATCGAGCGCGCCGCCCATCCACCAGGACAGACCTTCGCTTCGGAACTCACCGAGCCCGCGCAGGAAGCTCTCGCGATAAGTCTCCGCAGGCGGAACAAGTTGCAGCTTCATTCGAGGATTCACCAAGCCCGTGAATTCGCCGCGCAGGCGGAGCCGTGGCGAGGCGAGAGCAAAAAGAAATTCGCCGAGCAGGCGAAGCCGTGGCGAGGCGAGAGCGACCAGAAGTTCGCGGGCAGCCTGACTTCGTCAGGCCCTTCGCTCACGAATTCAGCCGACGCCAGGGGCTTCGCGGCCTGTCTCGACGACGTACTCGCCGTAGCCGCCGCCGTACTTGCGCACGCCGTCGGGCGACACCTCGAGCACGCGGTTCGAGAGCGCCTTGAGGAATGTACGGTCGTGTGACACGAACAGCATCGTGCCCTCGAAGCTGCCGAGCGCTTTGACGAGCATCGCCTTGGTGTCCATGTCGAGGTGGTTGGTCGGCTCGTCGAGGACCAACAGATTGGGCGGGTCGTAGAGCATGCGCGCCAGTACGAGGCGGGCTTTTTCGCCGCCCGACAGGATTGAGCACTTCTTGTCGGCGTCGTCGCCGGAGAACCCGAAGGCGCCCGCGAGGCCCTTCATCTGGCCGACGGTGGCGCGCGGAAAGGCGCCCTGCAGCGAGTCGAGGACCGTCTCGTCGGGGTTCAAGACCTCCATCGCGTGCTGAGCGAAATAGCCGAGCTTCACGTTGGCACCGAGCAACGCCGAGCCGTCATCCGGAGGGGTCTCGCCCGCGACGATCTTGAGCAGCGTCGACTTCCCCGCGCCGTTGACGCCCATCACGCACCAGCGCTCGCCGCGCCTGACGAGGAGGTCCAAGCCGTCGTAGATGCGGCGTGAGCCGTAGCCCTTCTTGACCTTGGCGACGTTGATGACGTCGTCGCCCGAGCGGGGCGGCTTCTTGAAATCGAACTCGACGACCTGACGGCGGCGCGGGGGCTCGACCTTCTCGATCTTGTCGATCTTCTTCTGGCGCGACTGCACCTGGGCTGCGTGGCTGGCGCGCGCCTTGAAGCGGGCGATGAACGCCTCCTCCTTCTTGAGCATCGCCTGCTGCCGCTCGAACTGCGCCTCCTTGTGCTGGTTGGCGAGTTCGCGACCCTTCTCGTAGAACTCGTAGTTGCCCGACCACTGCACCAGCTCGCCGGCGTCGATCTCGACGATCTTGGTGACGACGCGGTCGAGGAACTCGCGGTCATGCGACGTCAGCAACAAGGCGCCCTCAAACGACTTCAAGAAGCGCTCGAGCCACAGGATCGACTCGATGTCGAGATGGTTGGTCGGCTCGTCGAGCAGCAGCACGTCGGCCTTCATCAGAAGAATGCGGGCCAGCGCCACGCGCATCTTCCAGCCGCCGGACAGCCCGCCGACGTCCATGTCCTGCATCTCCTGACGAAAGCCGAGGCCGGCCAGGATCTCGCGCGTGCGCGCCTCGAGCGCGTAGCCATCGAGGTCGTCGAAGCGGGCCTGCACCTCGCCGTAGCGGTTGATTACAGCCTCCAAATCGCCTTCGCCCGAGGCCATCGCGGCCTCCAGCTTGTGCAGCTCGGCCCCGACGGTCGCGACCTCGCCAGCGCCGGCCATCGTCTCTTCGACGGTCGTGCGGCCGGTCATCTCACCGACGTCCTGTGAGAAGTAGCCGATGCGCAAGCCGCGCTCGACCACGACCGAGCCCCCATCGGGCTCCTCTTCGCGCATGAGCATCCGGAAGATGGTCGACTTGCCCGCCCCGTTCGGCCCGACGAGGCCGGCCTTCTCACCCTTGAACAGGGCGAGCGAGGCTTCGAGGAAGAGGATCTGGCGACCGTGCTGCTTACTGACCTGGTCCAAGCGAATCATGCGCGCCCCCTTATCAGGGTCGGCGGCGCGAGTCCCGCGACTTTTGTTGCGCCGGGGTCACCGACTCCCGCGCATCGCGCTTTGGCTTGCCCACCGCCGGCATCACCTCGCGCGCGACGATCTCGCGAATCAGCTCGACGAACACCCGCGACTTCAGGGGTGGCGTGGTCCCGGCGCCCTGCGCGAACAGCACGTAGACCGGCACGCCGACCTGCAGGTTGCCATCGGCATCGCGCTCTCCCGGCTCGTCGCACGACCAATCCGTCATCACTTCGACCAGCGACCCACTGCGCAGCTCGCCGGCCACAACCCAGGCGCTCGCGCGCACGAGCCCGAGGCCAGCGCACGCAAGCTGGGCGCCCAGTGTCGGGCTGGTCGTGTGCACGACGCCCTCGAACACCACGCGCTCGACCTTGCCCTTCTTGTAGAAGGTCCACTCGGCCGGCCCCGCCAGCGGGCCTATCGACAGGCACGCGTGCGCCGCAATGTCGCGCGGTCGCGTCGGCGCGCCGTGCTGCACGAGGTAGTCGGGGCTCGCCACCAGCCGCATCGGCACGCGCCCGATGAGCTGCGCCTTGAGCGAGCTGTCGGCCAGCCGTCCGACCCGGATCGCCAGGTCGAAGCCGCCTTGGACCAGCGGCACGTTGCGGTCGGAGAGGTCGACCTCAAGCCGCAGCTCGGGATAGCGCCTGCGAAACTCGGGCAGGTGGGGACCGAGGAGGCGCTCGCCGACCGAGACCGGCATCGACACGCGCAAGTGCCCACGCGCGATGCCGCCCGTCAGCTCGGTGACCGCGTCGTGCGCCGCGCGCCGCGCCGCGAGCAGTCCTTCGGCATGCATGAGGTAGAGCGCACCAGCCTCGGTCATGTGCAAGCGCCGGGTGGTGCGCACGAGCAACTGCACCCCGAGCAGCGCCTCCAGGTCCATCACGGCGCGCGACAAGGTCGACGCGCTCTTGCCGAGCGACTTCGCCGCATGCGTGAAGCTGCCGCCGCGTGCGACCTGGATGAAGCCCTCGGCGGCGTCGAGCTCGTTGAAGCCGCTCTTGCGTTCCATGCAACAGTCCTTTGCCCTGAAGCCGATTTATCCCGATCTATCCCGGCAATACCACCCATCTGCCGCCGTGGGCGAGCCCGCAGTTGGCGAGCGTCACAAGCGTCGCCACGCCAGCGGCAGTTCGTCACGCTCGCGTTCGGTCCGGTGACGACCGAGTCGCTGATCGGGCGGATTCGCGAGGTGCGAATGCCGACCTCCTCGACCGTGCTCTCGATGCTGGCGCCCATGGCTTTTCAGTCCCCGATCTGAAAGGGCTTGTCGACGAAGATCATGCTCGACCCGAAGTTTGCGACCGTGTCCTTCGCCGCGAACGAGAGACCGTCGAACCCGGGACCGACGAACCCGAAGAAGCTCGACGAACTGGGCGATGGGTCACTGTCGCGGTGAACCAACTCTTGCGTTCTATGCAACAGTCAATTGCTCAGAAGGCGGTTTATCCCGTCTCGGCGGACAAGTAGCGTTCCTTCGTCGCTACCTCGACCCGTGGGCAGGCTGACGTCGTCAGGCCTTCGCTTGCGGTCTGCTGTGCTCCACTTCGGAGGTCCTTCATGAGCCCTGTCCTGTCCGCCCCCGCTGCCTTCCCGCCCGCGCCCCAGGCCCCGCTGGCGGTGCCCGAGGAGGCGACCATCGAGGCCGCCGACGGCTGCCCGCTGGCCGTTCGCCACTATCGGCCGACGATTGCGCGCGCGAATGGCGCGGTGTTGATCGTGCCCGCGATGGGAGTGCCGCAGCGCTTCTACCAGGCGTTCGCGACGTGGCTCGCGGCGACCGGTCGCCATGTGCTGACGTTCGACTTTCGCGGCTCGGGTCTCTCGCGCAAGGCGCCCTTGCGGCACGAGCGCGCCGACATCCTGACATGGGCGGAGCTCGACACCGCGGCCGCGCTCGCCGCGCTGATTCGGCGCGCGCCGGGGCTGCCAATCACGTGGGTCGGGCACAGCCTCGGCGGTCAGATCGTGCCGCTGGTGCCGGGCCATGGCGCGGTCGCGAAGGTGATCACGGTCGCCACTGGCAGCGGCTATTGGCGCGAGAATGCGCCGCCGCTGAAGAAGAAGGTCTGGCTATTGTGGTTTGGCCTGGTGCCGGTGCTGACGCCGCTCTTCGGGTACTTCCCGGGGCGACGGCTCGGCATGGTCGGTGACCTGCCCAGAGGTGTCATCCAGCAGTGGCGTCGCTGGTGCCTGAACCCCGACTATCTGGTCGGGGTCGAGCCCGGTCTGCGCGAGCGCTACGCCGACTTCACCATCCCCGTGACGTCTATCTCGTTCACTGATGACGAGCTGATGTCCAATGCCAAATATCGCATCGATTCATGGGTTCTATAGCGGCGCCAGACGCAGCGTGCTGCGCTTTCATCCGCGCGAGCTGGGCCTCGACAAGGTCGGGCACTTCGGCTTCTTCCGCCGCGAGATGCAGGCGCCGATCTGGGAGTCGCAGGTGCTGGCCGAATTGGCATGAAGTCGCGCTCAGGGGAGGGCGACCACGCCTTCGTGCAGCAGCTTGACGTTGGTTTCGCGCGACACTCTGTTATCGCGCGCGACCTCCGGCGGCATCAGGAGGTAGTTCAGGCGCCAGCGCACACGTGCGTTCGTAAGTCGCTGGCCACCAGCGAAGCGTGGCGAGCCAGCGGGTACGATTGCCGCCACGCCGAGGCGACCGAGGTCGAGCGTGCGGGTGGTGTTGGGGTCTTCGCCGACGCGGGTGTCCGAAGTCTCGAAGCGCTCGGTCTTCGCTGTCTGCGCGCCCAATCGGCGATCGATTCCAGCGCGGACGGCACGGCCCGCTGAGACCAATCGGTCGCCGAAGCCACGCGCATAGACGAGCTTGATGCTTCGATCTGGGTTGTCTTCGAGCCAGGCACTGAGCTCGAGACGGCGATATAGATCGCTGGTCGGAAACGCGTAGCCCGGCGCCGAGGGCGCCTGACAACAAGGTCACGATGTGACAAGACTGACAGGTCCCCTGCGTGCGCCCATCGCCGACTCGCGCGCGCCACTCCGACGCGGTCGACTGTTGTAGCTCGGCCGTCTCGAACTCGCCGGTGTGGAACCCGAACTCGTGGCACCGCGCGCAGAACTCGCTCGACCCGGGCGTCGCGACGACCTTCACCGGATGTGGTGCACGACCGCCTCCGGTGCCCCCAATGACTCGTTTTGCGGGCGCTCTGGCGTCGCAGCCGAGCCCGGTCGACATCACTGTAGCGGCGCAACCTCGTGAGCTGCGGAGCGCCTCATAGCGGCCGTTGCGGTGCCCGCAGCGCGCGATCAGCCTTTGCCTCCGGGGCGCCTTGTGCCTAGATGGCACCGTGTCTTCCGATGCCGGAAAAGTCCCAGCGCCCGCCGAACCTCCAGCGATTGGCAAGGCCAATCAGGGTGAGCCGCCTGCGACTCAGCAAGACCTCGCGCGCCAGGTCTCCAAGGCGATGTTATGGGTGGCGGTCGGCACCGTCATCACCAAGCTCTTTCGCCTTGGCGCGCTGTTCTTTGTCCTGAAGTTCATCTCGCGCGGCGAGCTCGGAGTCGCGCAGACGGCGATCACCGTCTTCAGCATCCTGCAGAGCCTGACCGAGCTGGGGCTCGGGGCCTCGGTGATCCAGGCCAAGAACCCGACGCGCGCCCAGCTCGAGAGCCTGTTCTGGCTCGCGTTGCTCACGTCGCTCGGCCTCTACGCCGTCTTGTTCTTCGTCGCAGGGCTGCTCGCGAGCTTCTACGACCAACCCGCGCTCGAGCCGCTCATCCGGGTGCAGGGCCTCGGCGTCGTGCTGTTCGCGCTCTACTTCATCCCCAAGGCGCTGCTCACGCGCGAGCTGCGCTTTGGCCGCATCACGTTCGCGGACAACATCGCTGGCGCCCTGTCCGGCGTGATGATGATCGTGCTCGCGTACGAGGGTCTCGGGATCTGGGCGATCATCGTCGGCGAGATCGGCGTGCGCGTCTTCGAGTGCATCGCCTATCAAGCGTTGCGCCCCTGGTTTGCCAAGTGGCGACTGAAGGTCGCCGACATCCGCGGCATGATCTCATTCGGCCTCTACACGACCGGCTCACGCTTTCTCTATCGCTTCTACTCCGAGTCCGACTACCTCGTGCTCGGCAAGGTCTTGAATCAGGGCGCGACCGGCCTCTACGCATTCGCGTTCCGCACCGTCGACGACATCACCAAGACTCTGGTCGGGGTCGTGTCGCAGGTCGCCTTTCCCGCGTTCGCTCGGCTTCAGAACGAGCGAGCTGAGCTGCTTCGCTACCTCTATGGCATGTGCCGCGGCGCGACGATCTTCATCGGCATCGTCTGCGCCGTCTTGTTCGCCCACTCCGGCGATTTATTGACAGCGATGGGCCTCAATCAGTGGCTAGACGCGGTGCCGCTCATCCGCATGTTCGCGGTGATTGGATTGATTCGATCGGTGTTGCCGATATTGCCCCAGGTTCTCAATGCGCTCGGGCACTCGCGGCTGGTATTGATCTATTCGCTGGTGCTCTCGGTGGTGTTGCCGACCTCGTTCCTGATAGGCGCGTTGAGCGGCTTCGAAGGCGTCGCATGGGCCTGGCTCATCGCCTATCCACCCGCGTCGCTGGTGCTGGTCGCGTTCACCGCGCGCATTCTCAAGGTGCCGTTCTTCCCGTTCCTGTTCAACATCTTCCGCGGCCTGCCGCACATCGTCGCGTTGACCGCCGGCCTCTGGGCGCTGCGCGCGGGCCTTGCCAACGCGGGCCTGCCGCCGTCGCTGCTCGCGGTCATCGGCATCACGCTGGGCCTTGGCCTCGGTGCCTTGTGGGTCTGGAAGCGCGAGCCCGCGTTCGTCAAGCTGCTCCTGAAGAAGCGCAAGAAGGCCTGAAACGAAGCCGTCAGGATCGCGAGCGTCGTCGCGAGCACCGACTGACCGTGCACGATCAAAGTGAGGATGCCATATTGTTCGGCGATGTGATGTGCATGCCACGGTGTTGGCCCAGCCCGTTGTCGCGCGCGAGCCGGTGGCAAATCCCATTCCCTAGTGCCGGGGAATGTCGTATCGGGGCCCCTGCAAGGAGGACGCTATGAGCCCGTCACTGCCCCCCGTCATCGCCAACTCGCGCAAACAGATCGAGTTCGCCGCCGAGCATCTCCTCGGCCGCTTGCGTTGGGCACTCGGCAAGCGTGAGCGGGTGAAGCTCACGCAGGTAGCACCCGTCCTCGGCCGCGCTATCGAGCAGGCGCTCCTGTCGCAGCTCGCAGCCGACGAGGCCGCGCTGGCTGACCGGATCGAAGAAATGCGTCGCCGCGCGATGCGCTCGAAGGAGCCGATCGAGCACCTCGACTTCGGTGCCGGCAAGCCGAAGGAAGGCCTCAGCGCCGACATCATGGCGCTCGGGCGCAGGCGCGACCGCACCGTCGCGGCGATGACCGGCGCGAGCAAGTCGCCCTTCTGGGCCGGCGTGTTGTTCCGCCTCGTGCGCAACCTCGGGTCCCTGAAGGGCCTCGAGCTCGGCACCTGCCTCGGCGTCTCAGCCGCTTACCAGGCGGGTGCGATGGACCTCAACGGCCTAGGCCACCTCTTCTCGCTGGAGGGCGCCCCCGCGCTCGCCGACATCTCGCGTCGCCACCTCGAGAGCCTCGGTCTCGCCGACCGCGTGACGATCGTGCTCGGCCGCTTCGCCGACACGCTGCCCGGTGTCCTGAACGAGCAGGGGCCATTCGACTACGTGTTCATCGACGGCCACCACGACGAGCACGCGACCATCGAATACTTCAATCAGATCCACCCGTTCCTGGCGCCCGACGCCGTCATTGTGTTCGACGACGTCGATTGGTCCAAGGGCATGAAGCGCGCTTGGAAGAACCTCGGCACCGACTCGCGCATCGCCGTCGCGGTCGACCTCGGGCGCCTCGGCGTCTGCCAGCTCGGCTCGAACACTTCGACCCGGATCCGCCTCCGCGTCGTCTAGCCAGGCTAGCGCCTTCGGAGCGGATACAGCCGCAGCCTCCAACTCGGCAGGCGCCGTCGCTCACTGACGACGTCCGCCGTCAGTCGTGCCCGGATGTACGCAGGACGTCAGCGCGGGTGAGCAATCCGACGAGCTGTGAGTTGCCCGACGTGCCGTTGACCGCGAGCACCGGTAGCATGCCGAGGTCGTGGGTCGTCATCAAGTCCACCGCGCTGCCGAGCGGCTCATTGGCCAGGATGGTGAGAGCCGCTCGCGCCTGACTGCCAACCGGCGCATCATCGGGTAGCGCGAGAGTGCATCACGCCCGACGACACCGACCAGGTTGCCCGCCGCATCGACGACCGGTAGCGCGTCGACCCCGAGTTCCGCCAACATCGCGCGTCCGGCGATGGCACTTGCATCGATGCGCAGCGCGTTGACCGGCTTGGCGAGCGAGCGCACCTCGGCGACCGCACCGCCCATCGGGTCGGGGCCGTACTCGGTCGGCACATGCACGCCGCGCTCGGCGATCTTGCGCGTCATGATCGAGTGCCGCATCAATGATAGCGACACCAGGTAGGCAGCGCTCGCACCGCCGAGCAACGGCACCAGGCCGAGCGGCTGACGGGTCGTCTCGAAGGCGAACACGACCGACGCGAGGAGAGCCCGCGAAGCACCCGCGAACATCGCCGCCATGCCGACCAGCGCGGCCAATCGCGGATCGATGCCGAGTGACGGGAACGCGGCCGCGAGGCCCATGCCCGCGAGCGCACCGAGCCCGCCACCGAACGTGAACAGGGGTGCCAGAGCGCCGCCCGACGTCCCGCTGCCAAGCGCAATCACCCAGGCCAGGAACTTGAACGTGAGGAGCAGCGCGAGGGGACCCGTCGCGAGCGAGGTGTCGAAGATGTCGCGGATGTTGTCGTAGCCCACGCCGAGCGCCCGCGGCACGACGAGACCGGCCAGCCCCACCGCGACCGCGCCGATTGCAGGCCACCACATCCAATGGACGGGCAGTCGCTCGGAGAGTCGCTCGACCGCATAGACGGCCTCGGTGACGAACACCGATGCGACTCCGACGGCCGCGCCGAGCGCGATGTAGATCGCGAACGCCGCAGCACTCGGCGCCGCGAGTGGCGCCATCGCGAAGACCGCTTCCGGTCCGCGGAACAACATGCCGACAATGGCGCCGGTCGCCGCGGCGAGCGCCACTGGGATGAGCGAGCGCGGCGCCAGCTCGAACAACAGCAGCTCGACCGCGAGCAGTACCGCCGAGATCGGGCTCCCGAAGGTGGCCGCCATGCCGGCTGCAGCGCCGGCCGCGAGCAGCGCCTTGCGCTCACGCGCGGTCGTCCGCAGAAACTGACCGAGCGTCGAGCCGAGCGAACCACCTGTCGCGATGATAGGCCCTTCGGCGCCGAAGGGGCCGCCCGTGCCGATGGCGATCGCGGAGGACAGTGGCTTCAGGAAGGTCATGCGCACGGGGATGCGGCTCTCGTGCTCCCGCACGCGCTCCATTGCTTCGGGGATCCCGTGGCCACGAATCGCCGAAGGCCAAAGCGCGCCATGAGGCCGACGACGACACCACCGAGGATCGGGATCGGCAGCAGCCAGAGCCCGAGGTGGTTTTCCGCCGGATGCGCTTCCGCGATTGAAAAGCGACCGAAGAACGCGATGTTCGTGAACAGGTCGATGAGCCGCCCGAGCCCGATTGCGACCGCGCCAACCACCAGGCCCAGCGCTATCGCCAGCGCGCACAACCGAAAGAGGCGTCGGTCGCCGACGATTGGCGGCGGTGTGATGTGCTCGCGCGCGAGCGTCGGTGAGAACGAAGGCGAGACCGGCAGGCCGCCTGTCGGTGAGCGCAACCGTGGTATGCCCTTCGCCAATGCGTCGCGCAGCGAAGCGCCCCAGCTTGGCTTCACCGGCTGCTTCCAGGCAGCTTGCGCGTCAGACGATCCTCGAAGAATAGGGGCGCCCGCGGGTCACTCTCGGTGGCATCGACCAGCGTGTCGAGAAGGCGCGCGAGCGTCCGGCGGCGACTGTCGCCGAGCCCTTCGATGGCCGCGACCAGTTGGTGTTGGGCCGCCTTGGGAGCTTTCCTGATGGCGGCCTTGCCGGCCGTCGTGAGGCCAAGCACGGCGCGCCGATGGTCGCTGGGATCGGTCGTGCGCGAGACGAGGCCGGCGCTGACGAGCTCGCGCACGACGGTCGACACCGAGGAAGGGTCGGTGTGCGTCTTCTGCGCAAGCTCGCTCACACCGAGCGCGCCATGCTCGGCGAGCTGCTGCAGCACGAACAGCCGCGCGGGTCCGAGCCCCGGTTCCCGCTTGGTCGTGCGTGTCTCGCCCGAGCGGCGCAGGTCGCGCACGATGCGGCGCAGCGCATCCAGGATGCGGCGCGTGTCGTCGGTCGCGGCGGTTGTCGAAGGCAAAGGAGGGGGCGGCTTGCTGCTTCGTGCCATGGTTGGGATTCAATAGGTTGGGATCCCAAATATCTCAAGGACGATTCTCACCCGCTGCGCGCAGAGCCACCAGCGAGTGCCAGGAGAGGCTCGCCCGTGAGGGTGCACGACAGCCACTCAGCGCCGACCTCGGCCCCGAGGTTGCGATAGAACGCGATCGACGGCGCGTTCCAGTCGAGCACCTGCCAGTGCATGCGCGCGAGACCCGCGTCGACGCAGCGGCGCGCGAGGTTCGCCAGCATCGCCTTGCCGAAGCCCTTGCCGCGCTGGTTCGGCCGCACATAGAGGTCTTCGAGGTAGAGCTTCGAGCGCGCCGAGAACGTCGAGAAGCTCTTGAACCAGACCATGTAGCCGACGACCGCGCCGTCGTGCTCGGCGATCGCTGCCTGCGCATGCGCGCCTTCGCCGAACAGTGCCAGCTGGTAGTCGGCCTCAGTCGCGCTGACATATTGGAGGAGGCGCTCGTACTCGGCGAGCTCCCTCACCATCGTCAGGAGCACTGGCACGTCGCTCGAAGTCGCCATGCGAATCACGAAGCTGTCGCTCATGTCGGCCTCACTTACGCTCGGCGCGGCTCAGCGTGGGGTAGGCGCGCACGATGGCAAGTGCCTCGCGCAAGCGCCCGCCGAGTGTACGTCCACCCTTCGCATCCGACGCGAGCCACCACAAGGTGCGGCCCAGTGCCTGCAGATGATAGAGCGGCATCCCGCGCCGATAGAGGTCGGGGAAGTAGCGCCCGATCACGTGATGCTGGAAACGGATGTGATTTTTGAGTTCGCCCTCGGCGGAGCTGAAGCGCTTGTCCATGCCACCCGGAATGTCCATGCGACGAAGCAGACGCGGCTCTGACTTGAACGCCAGGTATTGGCCGGGTCGCAATACCCGCTTCAGCTTGAAGGCAAAGCTGTGCTCGTCCTGGTTTCGCACATGCTCGTCCCAGAGGCCTGCCAATATTGCCACTTCACGCCGAAATGCCGAGTTGGTGCCGTGCAGCCAGTCGACTGGTGTGACGTCTTCGTCGAAGCGCGCGAAGGTCCAGGGCGTCTTGAGCACCGAGTAATGCAGCACCCGATGGCGCGCCAACATGCGTGAGATGTACGGCGAACGCTCGCCGTCGGCGCGGACCTGTCTGGCACTCTCACCGACCAGGTTCGCGTCGCTCAGAAAGTGCCGCTCGTGACCCGCAACCCAGTCGTCGCCGATCGGCAGGTCGTCGTCGTCTACCAGGATGACCACGTCGCCACGCGCCTCACGCACGCCGCGATTGCGCGCGCCCGGTCCACCGAGCGGCGCGCACCGCACGAAGCGAAAGCGCAGGTCGGCGACGAACGGCGCTAACGCCGCCGCACTGTCGGCGGACCACTCGCCGCTCTGGTCGATGATGACGACCTCGAAACTCTCGTGCGTTTGGCCCGCCAAGACCGCGCACAGCTCGGCGAGTGCGGGCAGGCGGCGATAGCTACGCACGACGACCGAGACCCGCGGCGTGCCGGCGGCCGCGACGTCCCCCGTGCTGACGTCGCTCACGTCCGGGCTCGCTGCCGATCGAGGAAGTCGACGATGTGCAGCGCACGCTCCTCCCAGGTGCGGCCGGCGACCAAGGCCCGTGCATTCGCCCCGAGACGCGCGCGCCCGACCTCGTCCTGGACGAGCCCGGCGATCGTCGTCACGAGGCCAGCGACATCGCCCGGTGCGACGAGGCGCGCGTTGACGTCGTGGGTCAGCAGCTCTTCGAGTTCCGGCAGGGCTGGCGCGACAATGGCACGCCCGGCCGCGAGGTACTGGAAGGTCTTGGTCGGCGCGGCGATCTGATCGGTCGGCTGACGCGTCGGCGGGATCACCAGGATATCCGAGGCCATGAGCCAGGTGCCGACGTGGTGCGGCGGCAACCACGGGATGACACGCACGTTCGGCAGCGACCGGGCGCGCTGCTCGAGCGGGCCTTCACCGGCCGAGCCGACTAGCGCGAAGCTCACGTCGGGCATGCGCTGCGCCGCATCGAGCACGAGGCCGATGCCTTTCTCGGGCACGATGTGGCCGGCATAGACGACCAGTCTTGCCGACTCGGGTAGGCCGAGGCGACGCCGCGCCTCGTTGACCGACAGTGGCTCCGCGAAGCGACGCCCATCGACCCCGTTGAGCGCGACGCACAGGCGCGACTCGTCGTAGCCGAGGTCGGCGTAGCTCTTCACCGCGAGCTGCGAGTGAAGCACCAGGCCCTTGAAGCGGGGATGACCCCTCAGCGCCTGGAACAGCATGCGTTTACTGCGATCCTGATCCGGCCACGGGCGATGGGTCTCATACACGACCGGCAGCCGCGTGCCGCTCAAGGCGCCGAGCACGACCGGCAGGTTGCGCGAGTAGACGACATCGAAGAGGCGACTCCGCGAGCGCTGCGCGGCCTTTATCGCGTGAGCGATCTTCTCCATGCCGCGGAACTTCAGCGGCGCAGGGTAGGGGCCGGTCAGCGGCAGCACCTCGAAGCTCGGCTCTACCCCATAATGCGCGGCGATCTGGGGTGCGGTCGGAATGGGTCGCTTCGGATAGGCCGGCATTACCAGCGTCAGGTCGACGCCCGCCTCGCCAAAGGCCGATGCCATTGATACGATTTGGATCGCATCTGCAGTCGTCGTTGCCTTGGTAAAGCCACTGCCATTCAAGAACTGGTCGGTCACATACGCGACGCGCAGCGGTCGATGGGCTCCAGCCAACGTCGTCGCCATCGCTACTTCCTAAGCCGCGCGCACGAGCGCACGACGGGCGCGGACCGCGTCGGCCAGCAGCGTCAAGACAGGCACGGTGTCCTCCCAGCCGAGGCACGCATCGGTGATGCTCTGCCCGTAGGCCAATGGCGTACCGGCGCGTTGGTCCTGGCGACCCGCGATCAAGTGGCTCTCCAACATGACGCCGAAGACGTGGTCTGAGCCGGAGGCGACCTGCTGGGCCAGCGCGGCCGCGACGACCGACTGACGGCGGTGGTCCTTGTCGCTGTTGCCGTGGCTCGCGTCGACCATCACGCGTGGCGTGAGGCCCTTGGCAGCGAGCTGGCCGGCGATCGCGTCGACTGCGTCTTTCGCGTAGTTTGGGCCACTCGCCTTGCCGCCGCGCAGGATGACGTGGCAGGCGTTGTTGCCGCGCGTGTGCACGATGGCAGCGATGCCCTGCTTGGTGACCGACAGGAACGTGTGCGGATGGCTCGCGGCCATGACCGCTTCGAGCGCGATGTCGATGGCGCCCGAGGTGCCGTTCTTGAACCCGACAGGAACGGAGAGGCCCGACGCGAGCTCGCGATGCACCTGCGACTCGGTCGTGCGCGCGCCGATGGCACCCCACGAGACGAGGTCGGCGACATATTGGGGCGTAATCGAGTCGAGGAACTCGCAGCCAGCGGGCACGCCCATGTCTGCGAGATCAGCCAGCAATCCGCGCGCAAGCCGGAGACCTCTATTGATCTGAAAAGTGCCATCCAGACCAGGGTCGTTGATGAGCCCCTTCCAGCCGACGGTCGTGCGCGGCTTCTCGAAGTAGACGCGCATCACGATGACGAGCTCGCCCGCGAGCTGCTGGGCCTGAACCCGCAAGAGCTTCGCATACTCTTTCGCGGCGGCCACATCGTGGATCGAGCACGGCCCGACGATCACTACGAGCCGGTCGTCGTCCCCACGTAGGACCTTCGTGACGGCCTCACGCGCCTCGGTCACGAGCCGCTCGCCTGCTGGCGAGATCGGGAGCTCCTCCAACAGGATGGCTGCCGAGATGAGCGGCCGCAGCTGAGAGATGCGGGTGTCGTCGGTCGCGGGCGTCATTTCAGTGGCCTGCCGCTAGCGGCGATACGTCGATGCGGCGCCGGGCGAGCTCGGCCTCGGCGTGCGCCAACATCTCGGGGGTGTCGACGTCCTGCCAGAAGCCGTCGCCGATATCGAGCACGGTCATGCGGCCGGTATCCGACAAGGCCTGCACGCCCTCCGACAGCGACGCGTCGCCATGCGCCGCGTAGAACTCGGCGATGCGGTCCATCAGCGCGGTCGTGCAGACGAACACGCCGCAGTCGACGCAGTTGTACTCGGGGATCATCTTGCCGATGCGCTTGATCTTTTGTTCGGCGACGCCAAGGCCCGCGTCCTCGGCGAGCACCTTGGTCGCGTCGTCCATGTCGAAGATGCTGTCGAGCTTCCAGTCGACCAGCAGCGTCGCGCCTTCGGCAGGCGGCACGTGCGCGCCGGCCAGATGCATGACCTCGTCGCCCAGGACATGGTCGGCCATGCTCAGGATGAAGCGGCCTGCCCCATCCTTCCCGGTCAAAAGGAAAGGCCGCGCGGCGAGCACCGAGACGCCGTTCTTCAGGTCGAAGCGCGGGTTGTCGGCAAACACGATTTCGACTGCACCGGCATAGCCTTCGAGGCTGTCGATGACGTCCTGCTTGCCGTGGCCTACGACCACGACGACACGTGCGCAGCCCGCGATCTCGAGGCTACGCACCGCGCGCTGCAGGAGCGGCAAGCCGCCGACCAGCGTCAGCGGCTTGAGCTCGGTCGTGTCAGTCACACCGCGTAGGCGCGTGCCGAAGCCGGCCGCCAGGATGACTCCGGTCGTTGCTTGGACGGAGGTTGCCACGGGTCAGTCCTCGAAGGGCTCGAAGCCTTCCGGCAGATGCGTGATGGGCGCCTCGCCCGCGAGCACGCGCAGCGTGTTCTTCAAGCGCATGTGCTGGATGAACAGGTCGTGCTCCTGGATGTGGCCGGGCTCGACGTGCGGGTACTTGAAGTAGAACGCGAGCCACTCCTGGATGCCGCGGAAGCCGGCGCGCTTGGAGAGGTCCATGAAGAGCGCCAGGTCGAGCACAATCGGCGCCGCGAGGATCGAGTCGCGGCAGAGGAAGTCGACCTTGATCTGCATCTTGTAGCCAAGCCAGCCTCGGATATCGATGTTGTCCCATCCCTCCTTCTCGTCGCCGCGCGGCGGATAGTAGTTGATGGTCACCTTGTGATACAGATTGCCGTAGAGTTCCGGGTACATGTCGGGCTGGAGGATGGTGTCGAGCACGCCCGTCTTGGTGACCTCCTTCGCCTTGAACGACTCGGGATCGTCGAGGATCTCGCCGTCGCGGTTGCCGAGGATGTTGGTCGAGAACCAGCCGTCGATCCCGAGCATGCGGGTCTTCAAGCCCGGCGCCAGGATCGTCTTCATCATCGTCTGGCCGGTCTTGAAGTCCTTGCCGACGATGGGCACGCCCTTCTCGATAGCGAGCGCCTCGAGCGCCGGGTTGTCGGCCGACATGTTCGGCGCGCCGTTGGCGTACGGGACGCCCTCCATGATGGCCGCGTACGCATAGAGCTGCGAGGGCGCGATGGCCGGGTCGTTCATGTCGAGGCCCTTCTCGAAGGCTTCGATTGACGCGTGGCAGGCGGCCGGGCGGAGATAGATTTCGGTGGACCCGCACCACACCATGACCGCGCGCGAAGCGCCGTGGGCCTTCATCGCGTTGCGGATGTCCTGGCGCAGCGCCTCGGCCATCTCACGCTTGCTCGACGTGGCCTTCACGTTCGGGCCCTCTAGGCGCTTGACGTAGTGCGACTCGAACGCGGCCTTCATCGGCTTGATGTTCGAGAGGAACCCTTCCAGCGGCGCGAGGTCCTGCGGGTTCAAAACCTGCGCATGGCGCGCGGCTTCGAACGCGTTGTCGGACTTCACGTCCCAGCCCGCGAACTCCAGGTCGTCCAGCTTGGCGAGTCCGACGAAGTCCTTGATGAGCGGGTTGTTGTTCTCCGAGCGGGCCCCGACGCGGATCGTCTGCATCTGTGTGAGCGAGCCAATCGGCAGCGAGCGCCCTTTGCGCACCGCCTCGACTCCGGCCATGAAGGTCGTGCCGACGGCGCCCATGCCGGGCGTGAGGACGAGGAGCTTGCCGGTTGCGGGAGCGATGGGATGCGACGAAGCGGGCATTGATGATCTCCGGGAGAGTTCGTGAGCGAGCTCGAACGGAGCGAGCCAGCCCACGCGATTCGGCACGGCAGCCGCAGGCGATACGGCGAATTCGTACGCGGGCCAGGCCCACGCGAAGCACGCGGCGTACCACGCCGAGATCCGCTTTCCAAGAACTTCCCGAATGCCCGCAGAGCCTTGAGTGGAGCGCCTTTGCGCCACTTTCGAGCGGCCTGGAGTAAGCCTACTCCGGGCACTTCGACAGGGCTCGTCAGCTCGTCGTGAGCGGCTGCTGTGCGACCGCGACGGCCGCTTCGAGTACCGACGTCGGGACTGGGGTGACGCCCACGAGCGGCGCGCCGCTGCTGCTGTCAATGGTGCCCGAGGTGACCCCAGCGGGTGCGCCGAAGGGCACCGCTTCGTAGTTCCAGGCGCCATGGACGTAGCGCGTCACCGCGGCGACGGCGCTGAGGTACGGGATGCGATGGTAGGGCACGCCGAGGCGCTCGGCCCAGGGGCGCACGAAGACGGCGGCGCGCGCGAGATTCGCATGCGGGATCTTCGGGAACAGGTGGTGCTCGATCTGGTGGTCGAGGCCGATGAAGAAGAAGGACAGCCAGCGCGGCATCGCGAGGTTGCGGGTGGTCTCGAACTGGAGGGTCCAACCATCGGGATGGTCATGGCGAATCGGCAGGCCCATGTGCCCCGGCGTGAACACCAGCGCGAGCATCAGGCTCAGCAGACCCAACAGCGCGACATAGAAAGCGAAGACCGGCAGGAAGCCAAAGGCGAGCGACGGCAGCACGAGCCAGATGACGTAGTGGAGGGCCTGGGCGGTCGCGTCCAGGACCCACGCGCGGCTGATGCCGTGCTTCTTCGCGTGGCGGATGAGGAAGCCGATGCTGTCGACCTTCATCGACCAGGTGAAGAGGAGGGTCATCGGCCACCAGATCCAGCCCTGCGCGTGGCGCTGCACGAAGCGACGCACGGGGCCGGCCGTGAGGTGCACGGCGCGGGTGTGCGCGAGCGGCCAGATCTCCATGTCGTCATCGACGTCGACGACATTGGGGTGGCCGTGATGGCGGACGTTGTGCTTGTCCTTCCACTGCAGTGCACCGAGTCCGCCGATCATCGGGAACAGGAAGTGATAGAGTGCCTCGTTGCGGAAGGTGCTCTTCGAGAAGCTGCGATGCCCACCCTCGTGGCCGACCATGGCGGCCGACGCGAAGAAGAAGGCGGTCACCGGCAAGAGCAGCACCGTACCCCACAGGGGTAGCTGCGTGTGCAGCGCAATGCAGGAGCCGGCGAGCAGCAGCAGCAGCAAGAGCTTGCCGGTGGTCTGTGCTTCACGGCGCTCGAAGAGGCCGGCGTTGGTGAGGTCTTGGCGCAGCGAGCGAATGTCTTGGGCGTTGATCAAGGGGGCTCCGAGGGCGAAAGCGACGCCTCATTGCAGTTAGCACCGATGCCCACGCACGGACCCTGGAACCGTGCGTGTGACCGAGGATTGACAGAGCCGAGCATCGGCGCGCGCATCGCACGAAGGGCCGGAACGCGCCCCCGACCGCGCGCACCCATCAGGACTGACGAGGTCAGGCTAGCCGCGTCCTGCAAGCGAGCTCAGTCGCGGCGACCGCCACCAGCGATGATGAGGATGAAGCGCAGGATGTAGACGAACAGCATCACGAAATCGAGGAACAGCGTGATGGCGCCGGCGACGTGCTCGCCGTCGGGATAGGTACGCATCACCTTCTGCGTGTCGTAGAGCACGAAGCCCGAGAAGAGCAGCACGCCGGCGGCCGAGATGGCGATCTGCAAGGCCGTCGACTGCACGAACAGCCCGATGACGATCGCCCCGAGCAGCACGATGGACCCGACCATCAGGAAGCTGCGCATGAAGCTGAAGTCGCGCTTGGTGAGGAACGCGTAGGCCGAGATCGACCCGAACGCGAGCAGCGTGAGCCCGCCCGCCTGCAGCAGGTACGCCGACTCGTGACTGCCGCCGGCCTTGGCCATCATCATCGCGATCAGGATGAGCGACGAGATCACCGCACCGGTGAAGGCGCCATAGAGTGCGAAGGCGACCACGTTCCAGGTCGGGGTGTGGCGCACCTTCTGGACGAGATACACGCCGCCGATCCAGGCGAAGACGAACAGCAGGCGCGGCAGCATGCCCCACGACAGCATGCTCTCGGCGAAGCCACTCTTGACCGCGATGCCCGCGCCGAAGACGGTCGCCACGATGCCCGCGAACATCCACGCGTAGACGCGCCGCAGGAACGCGATGCGACTCTCGGCATTCTCGATCGGCGCGGCCGGTGTCGGCCCGTCGTAGGTCGAGGTGCCACCGAAGAAAGTACGCTTGCTGGGCTCACGCATGTGGGACTCCTGGGTCACGAAGCGCCAGGACTCTGGTCACATTGGTCCGGGTCGTCAAGGACCGAGGCGCCAGGCCGGCCTGTGGCGCAGCCGGCAGGCGGTCTGGTTGTTGCGGAGTCGTCGCGTCAACGTTTGGTCAAGGCTCCGCGCAGACGTTGAGCGACATGCCCCGCCCGTGCATGGTGCGCCCCGGGTTGCCGTCGCCGTCGCGAATGTCATTGAACGCCAATCGACCGATGGCACGCAGGCGCATCTTTCGCGCACCCAAGACCACAAAGACACAGGAGAAATTTCGCCATGGACATCCTCACCGCACTCGACTCGGGACGCAGCTACTCGCCCGCCAAGCTCCAGATGATCCTCGCCGCCTGGGTCATGAGCGGAGCCTTCAAGCGCAAGAGTAAGGTCTCGACGGTCAACGGTGACGTGTCCGAGGACGACTACACCAAACAGTCGATCTACTCGCTGCTCTACGCGATGTACCGGACCATCGGGAAGGTCGCGAGCGAGACGGGCGAGAAGTACGAGTTCACCTTCAATACCTGGGGCTACGCCTGGCCCGAGGGCTGGGGCGACCGCCCGACGCCCGTCGGCGACCCGCAGCGCTTCGGCAAGAACGCCTACACTGGCCTCTTCCAGTTCGACCAGGTCAAGGACTACATCCGCGCCAAGGATGGCAAGGTGCACGTGGTCGAGCTCGGCTGCGGCACCGGCGCCGGCGCCCACCACATCTGCAGCCAGGTGCTGCCCGAGTGCACCTACCAGGCCGTCGACATGCAGCGCGCGGCCATCGAGACGTGCAATCGCAGCTTCGTGCCGCAGCTCAACGAGCGCCTCGTCGCGACCCACGGCGACGTGACGAAGCTGCCACTCGGCGAGGGCGTGGCCGACATCGTCGTCATCTGCGAGACCCACATCACGGAGCACGCGGGCATCGTCTCGGACGAGGACCGCCGCTTCTTCGACGTCGTCTACCGCACCATGAAGAAGGGCGGCTTCCTCGTGTGGGGCAACGCCATCCCCGACGCCACCTGGAAGCCCTGCTTCGAGCAGCTCGAAAAGATCGGCATGCGCCAGGTGCACGTGCACGACGTGACCGCCGAGGCGATCAAGGCGCGCGACGAGGACCACGCCCGCGTCGAGGCCTATGTCGAGCAGTGCCTGAACAAGTTCCACGGCTTCAAGATCCCGTTCGTCGGCAAGCGCCGCCGCGTTGAGGCCGAGCTGGCGCTGAAGAACTTCTACCGCCACCCGGGCACCAACCTCTACGACACCATGGTCGACGGGACCGACACCTATCGTGTCGCAGCCTTCCAGAAGATCTGACACAGGCTCGCTGAAAATGGCCCGTCTGCGTCGTCGCTCGCTCGGTCTCTCCTGCGGCGTACGATGCGTACGCCTCGTCGAGCCCTTCGCTCGCTCCTAGCATCCAGGCCATTTTGAGCGGCCTGCGCGTGGTCGCTATGCAGCCAGCGGGCCCTTGTGTAGGGTCCCGCGCATGGCCGCACCCTCGAGCTCGCAAGCAACCACCCCCGTCGGACATCCGCGGGGGCTCTCGACCCTGTTCTTCACCGAGATGTGGGAGCGCTTCAGCTTCTACGGCATGCGCGCGATCTTCTTGCCCTTCATGGGGTTGGCGATCGGCGAGGGCGGGCTCGGCTACAACGAGTCGCAGTCCGGCTCGGTGCTGGCCCTCTACATGTCGGCCGTCTACATGATGTCGCTGCCCGGCGGCTGGATCGCGGACAAGTTCCTCGGCCAGAAGCGGGCCGTCATGGTCGGCGGCGTTATCATCATGATTGGCCACATCCTGTTGGCCGTGCCTGCCGTCGGCTCGTTCTACGCGGGCCTCGCGTGCCTCGTCATCGGCACCGGGTTCTTGAAGCCCAACGTCAGCTCGATGGTCGGGCAGCTCTACGCCAAGGGTGACCCGCGGCGCGATGGTGGCTTCTCCATCTTCTATATGGGCATCAACATCGGCGCGTTCGCGTCGCCGATCATCTGCGGCTGGCTCGCACGCAACGACGGCTTCAAGGCGCTGCTGGTCGACATCGGCCTCGAGGCGCACCATTCGTGGCACGTCGCGTTCGGCGCGGCCGCGGTCGGCATGGCCGTCGGCCTCACGCAGTTCTGGTTCGGGCGTGCCAATCTCGCCGGCGTCGGCGAGCCGCCGACGGGTCAGAGCGGCGCCGACATCAAGCGCAACCGCATCATCCTCGGGGCCATCATCGGCGCCTTGATCGCGTTCCCGCTGGCCCTCTACCTCATCGACCAGGGCGGCTACAACCTCACGAAAGAGCGCATCTCGAACATCTTCGGCGTGCTGTTGCTGACGGTGTTCGTGCTCACGTTCGTGATGCTCTACTCGAAGGCGGCGCCCGGAAAAGAGCGTCGTGGCATTCTCGCGATGATTGCGTTGGCAATTGGCTGCATCGCGTTCTTCGCATTGTTCGAGCAGGCCGCCACCACGATGAACGCGTTCGCGGACGAGCGCACGAACACCGTCGCGTTCGGCAATCCGTTTCCGGCGGAGTGGTTCCAGTCGGTAAACTCGGTCTTCATCATGCTGCTGTCGCCGGTGTTTGCGTGGCTCTTCACCTGGGTCATCCAGAAGAAGATCCAGTTCAACGACATCCGTAAGTTCGCGACAGCGCTCGTGTTCATGGCGCTCGCGTTCGTCGTGATGTTGCCCGCCGCCGGTCAGAATGGCGTGAGCCCGTGGTTCCTGGTCGGCTTCTACTTCTTCTCGACCGTCGCCGAGCTGTTCCTGTCGCCAGTCGGCCTCTCGAGTATGAGCAAGCTCGCCCCGCCGAGCGCCGCCGGCCTCGTGATGGGCGTGTGGTTCCTGTCGACCTCGAACGGCGACTGGCTCGCCGGCAAGGCGCACGCGCTCAGCGGTAACATGGACGACATCGACATGTTCACCATCGAGATCGTCGGTGGCCTCGCGGTCGCGGCGCTGATGTTCGCGTTCGGCTGGTACTTCACGCACAAGGTCCCGCTCGAGTCGCTGCACCAGGGACGCGATGAGGAGGACGGCGACGCGGCCGTCATGGGTATGCCCGCGGTCGCGACCTCGCAGCGCGCGTCGGTCACCGGCAACGGCATCGCTGGCTTCGCGACCGCGGTGGCCCTGTGGCCGGTGGTCCTCACCGACGTCAACCTCGGCCTCGCGATCTGCTGCATCCTCGGACCGTCGGTCGTGTTCCTCGCGCTGCGAGGTCTCGCCGAATGCAAGAGTGGCACGCGCGCCACGCCCGGGTCCGCGGTCCTGCCGGTCAGCGGCAAGAACTTCGTGCTCGCGACCTTCCCGATCGCCATCGGCGCGACCGTGCTGGCGATCGTGCGGGTCGTCAGCGCCGTCGCGAGCTAGAATTCGCTGGCGAATTCGCCGTATCGCGTTCGGCTGCCGTCTCAGCTAGCTATTCGCGAGCTCGGTGAGCGCCGCGAAAATCCGCTCGCGGTTCTTCCCGTCGCCGCCGAGCATGTGTCGATCGAGGAACGACTGCGCGATTGCCGTGCAGCAGTCGGGCTCGTCGAGCGCCTGATCGAGCTGACGCATGAGCGTCTCGAAGTCGAGCGCCAGGAGACCACCGTGGTCCTCGGGCGGGAGCTTCCAGACAAAGCGCGCGTTCTTGACCTGCCGCTTCTGCACGCCGAGCAGCGTGTAGGTGCGCCAGGTGAACGACTCGTCCGCATTGGCGACGGGATAGATGTGCAGGGTGGGGCGGCGCGTCGCGTAGTAGAGATTGGCGATTGACGAATAGTTGGTGATCAAAGCATCGGCGACCTGCAGGTCGAGGAAGTTGTCGGGATGCTTGTCCTTGAACTTCAACAAGACGTGTGGGTGGCGGCGCGCGAGGTCGGCGAGGAACGTGCGGTAAGCGGGCTCGAAGCGATACGAGTCGTGCAGCCGCAAGATGACGTTGACGCCGCGCCGACCGAGGTGGCTGACGACCCGCTCGAACAGCTCGGCGTCTTTGCCCCAGTGCGCGAAGACCTCGCCATAGTGCCAGGTCGGCGCGAACAAGACGGTCTTCTTGCGCACGATATCGAAGGGGTAGAACGCCTGTGCCCGACCTTTCTCGAAAGGCACGCGCAGGTCGTCGTGCGAGGCGGCGCCGACGATGCGGCAGTTGCTCGGATGAAAGCCGGAGACCTCGCTGCGATGCTCGAAGTCCCAGGGACCAAAGCACGACCAACGGAAGTTCGGGTTCGGCGCCAGCGGCTCACCCCAGGCGCGCCGCAGCTGCGCATGCAGGACGCGGAACTCGTCCCGATCGTTGGGCCCCTTCCAGCCAAAGCCGTGCCACAGGACGAACCCCTTGTCGGAGGTCCCGCGTAGCGGCACGCGATTGTCCAAGAGGGTGATGTCCGGGCGAAAGCCAGGGATCCCCATGAGGTTCTCTACCGGCCCGCGCCGAATGAGCGGCGCTGAGAGCGGAAAGAGGGTGGCGACCCCTTCGCGCGCAAAGCCCGCCGGGTCCTCGAGCACGACCCGCACATCGACGTCGTCGCGTTCCGAGAGCCAGCGCGTGAGTGACCACAGGTCCGCCCCGAAGGTCGTCGCCCACACCAGGATCTTCCGCCGACTGTCCTTCGCGAATGGCGCGAACGGCCGCCGCAACGCATTGATGCTGTTCATGGAGGGACTCCTTCGGACCTCAGCCCGCGGCTTCGTAACACCGCCGTCCCCCGCGGAAAAGCTCCGCTCGCAGCGGAACCCGACGGGCGCTCCGAAGGACCATCGCGTACGCTTGCGGCCGCTTGCCTGCTGGCTATCCATCCGAAATCACGCCCTCCTGTTGTGCTCGCGAGCGCTGGCGCCCATGATGCAGGTGTTCGCGTTCAAACCTGAGCGCGCTTGCACGCACCTCCTGAAGGGAGAGAGACGATGAGCGACGACGACAAGAAGCCCAAGCCGCATACGACTCCGGAGCCGATCACCCTGCCCCGGATCTCGGCCGAACGGGCAAAGCGCCGCGCCGCTCGCATCGCTGAAGCCGCACGTCCCCCTGGCCGCAAGAACCAGGAGCTCGACTTCATCGTCGGCTCCAACGATGGCGGGTTCCGCGGCGGCCGCTGAAGCGCCCTCACGCTGAAGTCGATGCAGCTCGACGCGACGACCCGGTCGTCGCGATCGGGCTTTTGGTTGTTGCTTCGAGAGCGTCAGGCTCGCCGCGGGCGACGCATCACGATGAAGCCGGCGAGCAGCAGCGCGTGACAGATGAACGCGGTGACCGCCGCGACGAACCACAGGTCTTCGCCCCAAAGGGCGCTCACCAGCGCGCACACGATGCCTACGGACTGGACCGCGACCGCGGCGCTACCGAGCTCGCGTGAGCCGCCACGCAAGAGGCCGATCGCCGCGATGAGGTGGCTCACCACGAGGGCGATGCCCAACGCGCACATCGATACGATGAGCGCGCCGAGCTTGCCCCACTCGCCGCTGCCCGGTATCGCGAAGAAGAGGATCACCGCGCCCGCCGAGCCTGCGCTGAGGATCCAGCCCGCGATGTGGCCGAGGATACCCCAGCGGCGATGGAGGAGGAAGAAGGCGATGGCGCTCAGGACGATGCCGGCCACGCCCGCGACGACCGCGGCAAACCCAATCGGGTTCTGCGTCAGGGCGCCGAGCATGCCGAGCAACCAGGCAGCGACGAGGCAAGCCTGACCAGCGATGCCGAGGCCCGTGCCGCGTAGATAAGTGTCCATCGAAGGGAGGCTGCTCATCCGGTGCGATCCTCGTCGAGTGCGCGGCGCACGGCCGCGAGTAACTGGCTCGGCGTGAACGGCTTGGGCAGGAGATTGCCAAAGGGCAGCAGCTCGGCCGGGGTCGTGTCGCTATAGCCCGAGATGAACAGCATGCGCATCGCCGGGCGGTCCGACCGTTCGTGCAAGCGCTTCGCGAGCGCCGCGCCACCGACCCGCGCCATCATGAGGTCGGTCACCACGAGGTCGAATGGTTGCGCCTCGGCATCGAGGAACGCGAGCGCTTCTTCGCCGTTGCGCGCCGCGGTCACACGATAGTGCGCGCCGACCAGCACGGTCGCGACCAACGTGCGCACGGCGGGATCGTCCTCGACGACCAACACACGTTCGCTGCTGCGCAGCGCGGGCGCTGGCTCGCGCAACAGCGGCGCGCGCGTTGGCAGCGCTTGCGCTGTCGCACGCGGGAAGTAGACCGTGAACGTGCTGCCTTCGCCCGGGTCGCTGGTGACGCTGATGTGGCCGCCGATGCCGGCGACGATGCGTTGCACGGTCGCGAGGCCAAGCCCGCTGCCTTGGGTGCCGGGTCGTTCACCGCGGGTCGTGAAGAACGGCTCGAAGATGCGCGCGCGCGTCTCGGAACTCATGCCGTGGCCGGTGTCGCGCACGATCAACGCGACCCAATCGCCTGCGCCGATCTCCGAATCGTCGGACGCGCCGACGACCACATCGCGCGTCGCGAGGCCGAGGCGGCCACCTTCTGGCATCGCGTCGCGTGCGTTCAGCACGAGGTTCATCACGACCTGGCCGACCTGGCCCTGGTCAGCGTGGATGTTCCCGCTGGCGGTTAGCGATGGCTCGGTCTCGATGTTCGAGCCGATCACCCGGACGAGCAGGCGTTGCATCGCCAGGACTGCTTCGGACAGGCAGAACGTGCTCGGCATGACGGTCTCACGGCGGCCATGCGCGAGCAGCTGAGCGGTCAGGCTGGCGGCGCGGTCGGCGGCCTCGAGGATGGGACCGAGGCTCTCGCGGATGTCGCACGCGGCGACCAGCGCGTGCTCGGCCGGGTCGCTCACGAGCTCTTGTATGATCTCGCCGTGACCGGCGATTACCGTCAGGAGGTTGTTGAAGTCGTGCGCGATGCCGCCTGCGAGGCGTCCGATCCCGTCGATCCGCTGCGCGTGTCGCAGCTCTTCCTCGCGCTTTCCGAGGGCGGTGCGCGCGAGCTCGAGGTCGGTGATGTCGAGCACGTGGACGACGATGAAGCGCAGCACACCGAGCGGCAGACCGGGCAGCGGCTCACCGCCGAAGGCGCCGACCAACGTAAGATGTCCCCAGCGGATCGAGCCATCGGCGCGAATGAAGCGCTTCTCGATGCTGTAGCTCATGCGCTTGCCGCCGACGAGCTCGCCGAAGAGCAGCTCGTCGGCGAAGAGGTCGTCGGGGTGGGTGATCTTGATGCTGAACGAATAGGGATCCGCCGCGAGGATCTCTTCGCGGCTCCGGCCGACCAGGACTTCCATGGCGTGGTTCACGCGCACATAGCGACTCTCGGCCGCCGACACGACCGACATCGCGACGGGCGAGCTGTCGAAGGCGGCGGAGAACCACTCGTCCGCCAGCGCCGCCTTCGCTTCGGCCGCAGCGAGACGAGCCTCCAGCGCGGCGATGGTGACCGCCGGCGAAGGCGCGGACGCGGCTTCGGACGCAGCGGAGAGAGCGATCTCGGACGGTGGGACGAAACCGTCGTCGGGATGAGAGGGGGAGCCCATGTCACAGCGTCGAATGGCGTCGACGCGCTGTCAACGGGAGCAGAGCTTTGCAGCGATGCGCGACCGGTGCATGACGTGGCGTGGACATGCTTCGACCAGCCCTGCGAGTCATCGATTGCGATCCCGAGCGCGCGAGATTCACGGCCGCTTACCTGCGCAGCGATGGCAATGAGCACGCGTACATCGAGACCCACACAGCGCATGCCCTGCCGCGTCTCCTCGGCGCGTTGCGCGAAGTCGGCGCTGCGCCGGAAGCGGTTCGTTGGATCGTCGTGACGCATGCCCACCTCGACCACGCCGCGGGTGCAAGCGCGTTGATGAGTGCGTGCCCGAACGCGACCTTGCTCGCCCATCCGCGCGCGGCGCGACACCTGATCGACCCCTCGAAGCTCATCGCGGGTGCCACTGCGGTCTATGGCAGCGAGCGTTTCTCGAACATGTACGGCCACATCGATCCGATCCCGGCCGAGCGGGTGCACGCGCTCGCGGACGGCGCGACGTTCGAGCTCGGCCACTCGACCCTACAGGTCCATCACACCGAGGGCCACGCCAACCATCACCTCGTCGTGCACGATCCTGCGCTCGCGACGGTCTTCACGGGCGACGCGTTTGGCCTCGTCTATCCGGCCCTGCAAGGATTCGATAACAAAAGCATCTTCGCCCTCGCGTCGACGAGCCCGGTCGGATTCGACGCGGCCCGCGCGCGGTCGAGCCTCGACCTCGTCCGCGGGCTCGGCACGCCCACCGTGCATCCGACCCACTTCGGTGAGGTCAGCGCGGTGGCCGAGGTCGCATCCCAGGTGCGCGCCTGGATCGATCGCGCCGAGGCATGGGTTGCAGCCGCGGCGCACTCGGATGGCGACCTCGCGATGATGACCAGCCAGCTCGCCACCACCTGGCGCGAGGCGATCGCGGCCGACGCGGCAGCGCGCCACTTACATTTCGATGCCGCCGCGTGGGATCTCCTCGCGCTCGACATCGAGCTCAACGCGCAAGGCCTCGCGGTCGTCGCTGAGCGCCTGCGCGGCTAACGCAGCTCTATCGCCATCGGCAACATCGCGAGCACCGAACCGTCCCCGACCAGCGACTCGACCACCCGCGCGAGGCGCGTGGCCGAGCCCGCGATCGGTGCCGGCAAGGCCTTCGCGAGCGTCATCAGCTGACCACCGAAGCGCAGCCGCTTCACCTCGTTCGAGCTCTTGCCGAGGAGGTCGATCAGCGTCTGCTTCTTCGGGTAGAGCTGAACCTTCGGCTCCGCGCCGGTGGGCCACGCCTTCGACATGCGCGCGGCCTCGCGCACCGCCTCGTCGAGGCCGCCGAGCTTGTCGACAAGGCCCACCTCGAGCGCCTGCTTGCCAGTCCAGACGCGCCCCTGGGCGATCTTGTCGACCGCGTCGAAGCTCATGCTGCGCCCCTTGGCGACGCGGTTCACGAACGTCTTGTAGGTGTGCTGCATGCTGGTGCGCATCACCTCGCGCTCCGAATCCGAGAAGCGCGTGAGCCCCGAGAACATCCCGGCGTTCTTGCCGCGCGCGATGACGACCGTGTGCACGCCGAGCTTCTCGAGCATGCCGCCGTAGACCATCTTGCCGCCGAACACCCCGATCGATCCCGTGAGCGTCGTCGCGTCCGCATAGATCTTCTTTGCGGCCGCCGCGATGTAGTAGCCGCCCGAGGCCGCGACGTTGCCCATCGAGGCGATGACCGGGAGCTTCTTGCCGACCCGCTCGAGCTCGCGCCAGATGAGGTCGGACGCCAAGGCCGAGCCCCCCGGGCTGTCGATGCGCACGACCAGGGCCTTCACCATCGGGTCGTTCTCGATCGCGTGCAGCTCGTCCAAGAAGTCCTCGGTCGCGATGACGTTGTCGTTGTTCATGAAGTCGCTCGGGTCGCGGCCTTCGACGATCGGTCCTTCGGCGACCAGCACCGCGATCTTCGGCTCGGTCTCCGGCACGGCGGCGCTGTCGCCGGAGATCAGCTTGAAGATGTCGAACAGCGACCCGAGCTCGGGAGTGGCGGACGCGATCGGCCAGGCGACACTCGCGTTCGAGGTGTCCTTGCCACCCGCCGCCTTCGTCTCCGTCTCGAGCAGCTCACCCCAGTAACGCAGCTCGTCGACGAGGCCCGCGGACTTGGCCTGCTCAGCCGTCAGGAGCCCCTTGTCGATCGCCGCCTCGACCTTCGCGAGGTCCATCTTGCGCGGCCCACCGATGCCCGCGACGAGCGACTTGTAGAGTCCATCGATGAGCGCTTCGAGGTTCTCGCGCGCCGCATCTGATAAGCTCGTGCGCGTGTACGGCTCCATCGCCGACTTGTACTGGCCGACCGACTCGATGTCCGCCTCGACCCCGATCGTGCCGAGCAGATCCTTGTAGAAAGAGACCTCTGCCTGCAGCCCCGGCGCGAACACCGAGCTCTCGGGCGTCATCGCGACCAGGTCGGCCGGCGCACTCGCGACGAGTGACACGAGGTCGCCGCTGCCGAGGTACACGACCACTCGCTTGTTCGCCTTCCTGGCGGCCGCCAGCGCGGTCGCAAGCTCCTCGGCCTGGGCCGGGCCGAGGCCCACCTGGCCGAACTTCATGATCAGCGTGCGCACCTTGTCGGACTGCGCATCAGAGGCGATCTGCGCGAGCAGCTCCGGTATGACGAGCCCACTCGCGCTACCGAAGAGGTCCCACGGTGACGCTTTTTCGCGCGCGGCCCCCGCGAGCTTGTAGACGCGCACCGCGGTCACCTCGGCGGCCGCAGGCTTGTCCGGCGACGCCATCGTGAAGGGCCACTCGGCCCGCGCGGCCGGGGCGAACGCGAGCCCGAGCACGACCGCCAACGCGGACCAGCGCGAGGCGCGCGTGAGGCCAGCGAGATGCGAACGACCCGAGGTGATCGAAGCGACCTTCATACGTTTCCTTGTCTCATCCCCATGTCCGTCACGGGACGACCGCGACGCCAGCGCTCGAACCGGGGTCCAACAGAGCACATTCCAATGCGGCCTGCCCGTCGACCATCGCATCGGCAAAGCCGAGGCTCGAAAAGAATCGCAGCGCCTCGGTCACTTCAGCGCTCACCATGCGATGGGCGGTGGGCCGCTTGCTGGCTTGCGCGTTAGCACCGAGCCGATAGGGCAGGTACCCGGTCATGAGGTTCACAGGCGCCGTCGGCGCGCGCTCGGCGAGCCAAAGCAACGCCGGCTTGGTGCAGCATTCGAGATGTCCCGGCATCAGGAGATGGCGCACGAGCACCCCACGACCAGCACGCTCAGGCCGCGCCAGAGCCGCCCCGAGGTGCTCGAAGAGGCGCGTGGTGGTGGCCCAATAGTCCTTTGAACGCGAGAGCTTGCGGGCGCAGATGTCATTGCCGAACTTGACGTCGACAAGCCACGTCCCGACGAGATCGACGAGGTGGTCGATGGCCGTCTCGGTCGTCCACAAGTTGGTGTTCCAGACGACGTTGGTGTCGTCGGCGACGTGCTCCAAGACGCGCAGCAGATAGAGCACGTTGACGTCCGGCAGGCCGCCGACGAAGTTGACATTGCGGGCACCTTCGCCGCGCCGTTGGCCGATGCGGTGGGCCAGGGCGCGTGGCGACAAGGCGACGCCGTGCGCGAGCGGTGCTACGACCTGCGCCCAGTCGCTGCAGAAGGCGCAGCGGAAGTTGCAGCCTGACAGGTAGACGGTGTGGCTCGGCACGAGCCGACGTTCCTCGCCGAAGTGGATGTACTCTTTGTAGACGCGGCCTTCCACCCCGAGTCCACACACGCCGGCAGGGCCAGCGAGGCGGTCGACGCCGCACTTCTCAGCGCACACATCGCATGCGCGATAGGCCGCCTGTGCCCAGGCGATCGCGCGCACCAACGCGGCGCGGTCGATCCGCTGCGTCGTCGGGATCGCGCTCGCTTCGTTGTCGCTTGCATCGGGCTCGGCACGCACGGCGCACAGAGTCGCGCCGCGGCCCGCTGGATTCAAGAGCACAACCGAACGCAGTCGAAGGTCAGGCCCTGCGACGAACGCTTGCGAGCAGGCCGCAACGCTGCAACAGTCTCGCCGATGCGACTCTGGAGGAACCGGACGACGGCCAACACACGACACCCGCTGCGGGTGATCGCCGGCGCTCTCGCTGCCAGCGGCATCGCGCTCGGATGCGGCACGACCCACGTCGCTGCGGGCACGACCCCGCCCACCGTGATCTCCGAATCGCGCCTCTGTGTCGGCACAGCCGACGATCCCCAGGGCGAGCTCGACCCCGCGTGCGCCCCGACCCCAACCCATCAGCAGGTCGAGCTGGTCAATCACCTCGCCGGATGTCGCGCCGGGCTCCGCGGGCCAGCCGAGTTTCGGCTAGGCGACCAACTGTTGGTGACCCTTCGCCCGGGCGAACGCAAGACGTTCAACCTGCCGCGTGGCGACGTTGAGCTGACGATCATCGATAGCGGCAAGAGCGAGACACGCGCGTTGTCGCTCGCGGGCTCGGGCCCCGTCAGCGTCGAGCTCGGCTGCGGTCCGCAGGCCTTCACCGCGGGCCTCCAGCCGCTTGTGCTCGAGGGCGCCCATGGCACCTGCACCAGCAACGAACCCATCAAGGTCCGGGCCGGCGGGCTGGACGTCGAGGTCGGGCCCAATCAGGTCCAGACCCTGTTCCTGCCCCGCGGCAGCCACATCGTGAAGATCGCCGGCGTCGAGCGCACCATCGAGCTCAGCGAGGGCGGCGCCTTCGTCCCGCTGAGCGACTGCGGCACGTCCGGCCCCTGAGCTGTCGCGCGCTGGCGGCCTGCAAGCCGCCAGCGCGATTCATCGGAACGCTTAACGAGAAAGGCCCCGAGCCTTGCGACTCGGGGCCTTCATCGACTCACGTCGGAGCTATCAGCTCCTGTTGAGCGACTTGATGCGCATCCCGTAGAACGAGCGCCACACGAAGTAGGCCGAGACGACGAAGAACGCCGCCGACAGGCCCCACTTGATCGCGGGCTTGTCCGAGAGATTGAGCGAGAGCTCGACCGCGAGAAGACCAAAGAGGGTGGTGAACTTGATGACCGGGTTCATCGCGACCGACGAGGTGTCCTTGAACGGATCGCCGACGGTGTCGCCGACGACGCACGCCTCGTGCAGCGGGGTGTTCTTCATCTTGAGCTCGACTTCGACGAGCTTCTTGGCGTTGTCCCAGGCACCGCCTGCGTTCGCCATGAAGATCGCCTGGTAGAGGCCGAAGAGCGCGATCGAGATGAGGTAGCCGATGAAGTAGAAGGGGTCCGCGAACGCGAAGGCGAGGGTCGAGAAGAAGACACCGAAGAAGATGTTCTTCATGCCCTGCTGCGCGTACTCGGTGCAGATCTCGACGACCTTCTTCGAGTCCTCGACCGACGCCCTATCGCTGGAACCGTCGAGCTTGATGTTGGCCTTGATGTACTCGACGGCGCGGTAGGCACCGGTCGACACGGCCTGCGTCGAAGCGCCCGTGAACCAGTAGATGATGGCGCCGCCGGTCACGAGACCGAGCAGGAAGGGAGCGTTGAGGATCGAGAGATGCTCGACCACGCTCGACAGCTGGGGAACGCCCTGCGCGTTCTTGTCAGCGAGCAGCATGATGATCGAGAAGATGAGGGTGGTCGCGCCGACGACGGCGGTGCCGATGAGCACCGGCTTCGCGGTCGCCTTGAAGGTGTTGCCGGCGCCGTCGTTGGCCTCGAGGAAGTGCTTGCCCGCCTCGAAGTCCGGCTCGAAGCCGAAGTCGCGCTTGAGTTCTTCCTTGATGCCGGGCGCATTCTCGATGAGCGAGAGCTCGAACACCGACTGGGCGTTGTCGGTCACGGGGCCGTACGAGTCGACCGCGATGGTGACCGGGCCCATGCCGAGGAAGCCGAAGGCCACGAGGCCGAACGCGAACACACCGGCCGCGAGCGGGCTGATTAGGAACACGTCGCTCTGGAAGCCCATGTGCGAGACCCAGTAGGCGATCGCCATGAGGCCCGTGATGGCGATGCCGAGCCAGTAGGCCGAGAAGTTGCCGGCCGTGAGACCCGCCAGGATGTTGAGCGACGCGCCGCCTTCGCGCGAGGCCTGGACGACTTCTTTCACGTGCGACGAGTGGGTCGATGTGAAGACCTTGACGAGCTCGGGGATGAGCGCGCCGGCGACGGTGCCGCAGGTGATGATGGTCGAGAGCTTCCACCACTGGCTCGAGTCACCGCCGAGGGTCGGGATGAGCAGAGCCGAGACCGCGTAGGTCACCGCGATCGAGATGGCCGAGGTGAGAAACACGAGGTTCGTCAGCGGCTTTTCGAAGTCCATCTCTTTGGCCTTGCCGTACTTGGCCTTCGCCAGGGCCTCGTTGATGAAGTACGAGATGGCCGACGTGATCACCATCAGGATGCGCATGACGAAGATCCAGACGAGCAGCTGAACCTGGATTTCCGGATTGTGGACGGCGAGGAGGATGAAGGTGATGAGCGCGACACCGGTCACGCCGTAGGTCTCGAAGCCGTCGGCCGAGGGACCGACCGAGTCACCGGCGTTGTCGCCCGTGCAGTCGGCGATGACGCCGGGGTTACGCGCGTCGTCTTCCTTGATGTTGAAGACGATCTTCATGAGATCGGAGCCGATGTCGGCGATCTTCGTGAAGATGCCGCCCGCGATACGCAGCGCCGAGGCGCCGAGCGACTCACCGACCGCGAAGCCAAGGAACGAGATGCCGGCCAGGTCCGAGGGCACGAACAGGATGATCGCGAGCATCATGATGAGCTCGGTCGAGATGAGCAGCATGCCGATGGACATGCCCGCCTTGAGCGGGATGGCGTAGGTCGGGAAGGGCAGGCCCTTGAGGCCGGCGAAGGCTGCGCGCGAGTTCGCGTAGGTGTTGATGCGGATGCCGAACCAGGCGACGCCGTAGCTGCCGGCGATGCCGATGAGGCCGAACGCGAGCGTCACGATGATCTTGACGATCAGGCTCGGCTCGGTGTGGCCGGCGACCGGCACGTGCGCGGGGCGGAGGGTGAGGTAGGCGACCATGACGGCGCCGATGAAGATGAACAGGACGAGGATGAACTTGCCCTGCTTACGGAGGTAAGCCTTGCAGGTCTCGTAGATGAGCTCGGAGATGTCGAGCATCGACTTGTGGACCGGCAGGTTCTTGAGCTGGTTGGCGTACATGACGCCGAACAGACCACCCAGCACGCACACGCCGAGGCCGATGTAGAGGAGGGTCTTACCCGTGATGCCGCCGAGGAACAGGACCTTGTCCAGGTCCGGCAACGGCGGAATTTCACTCGCGAAAGCGAGCGAAGGCAACAAGACGAGCGCCAAGGCCAACATGGCCCCTGTGGTCCGGCTCAAGCCGGTCCAAGCGCTGCGAGACATTCCACGAATCACGGCAGTCCTCCTCGGGTGATGCGCGAAGGCCGCAATGCGGCTGCCCTCGCTTCAGTTTCGCGAAGACCGCGTAGCGGCTGCCTCGCACTCGCAATGACAGTGCCCAGGGGGTACGTGGGCGGGCGAGCGGGGCGCCTTTAGCGCAAAATCCAGAGGTTGTCGCCTCTGTTTGCGGAATTTTGACCCGCCATTCCAATCACCTTGTCCGACGCGGGCTTCGGGCGCTAGGGTCGCCGCTCTGAGGAGGCATCGTGAACGCGCTCGTGGTCGGCTTCGACGTCGAAGAAACACGCCGGCTATCGCAAGAGCTGCGGACCGCCGGCCATCAGGTGCTGGGCGCGGTCGGCAAGCAGGGCGCCTGGACGTTTCTGCGCGCGATTGCACCCGACGTCGTCGTCATTCCGAGCGGCAGCGACGGTGCACGCGCGCGTGGCTGGGTCTTGGAGGTCGCGGCCGACGCTGCCTTCGTCGAGGTCCCGCACGATGGCGACGCGGTCGTCAGGGTCGCCCGCTTCTCGCGGGGCGAGCCGACCGAAGAGCCTGAGCCTGAGTCTGAGCCTGCCGTCAGCGCGCCGGAGCCCGAGCCCGTCGTTCCAGAGTTGCCTGCGGGCCGGACTCGCGAAGGTCGTGACATGTCTGCCTCGGAGCCGAAGACCCGACGACAGCCCCGAGACGAGCCCGAGGACGATCCGCAAACCCGCGAACCGCATCCGGATCTTGTCTCCAAGCTTGCTCAGGTGCGCTTTGGCGACTACCACTCGATCCTCGAGGTCGAGCCGGGCGGCTCGCCCTACGCCGTGCGCGAGCAGCGTGATCGCCTTGCGCGCAGGTTCAGTCCGCGCGGTTGGCCCGGGCGCCTGAACCCGGACGAGATCGACATCCTGAACGAGATTTCCCGCGGCATTGCCGACGCGTTCCTCATCCTCTCGGATCCGGAGCTGGCGATGCGATACGAGCGTGCGCTCGCGGGGGCACGCCCGGCCGATCCGGCCGCACTTCCCCGCTGAGGTCCTATCCCATGGCTCGCCTGCCCCTGGTCATCTACCCCGACGACATCCTCATCCGGAAGAGCGCCGACGTCACCGAGATCGACCAGGACATCGTCGACTTCGTCGAGGACATGCGCGAGACGATGTACGCCTCCAACGGCATCGGCTTGGCTGCACCGCAGGTGGCCAGGAACATCCGCGTGATCACCATGGACGTCGAGCCGGACACCAACGGCAAGGCCTTCATGCACCTCATCAACCCGGTGATCCTCGACTCGTACGGCAAGACCACCTACGACGAAGGCTGCCTGTCGTTCCCTGGGCTCGTGGCCGAAGTTCGCCGCAAGAAGCAGCTCCACGTGCAGGCCTACGATATCCACGGCAAGCTCATCGACTTCGAAGCCGACGGGCTCCTCGCGATCTGCATGCAGCACGAGCTCGACCACCTCAACGGCGTGACCTTCGTCGACCGACTCTCGCCCGTTCAAAAGACGCTGGTCGTGCGCGACTACCTGCGCCGCCGCGAGGAAGACCTCGAAGACAAGCAGATCGCGGACATCCTGCGCGTGCACGGCGTCACCTCCGAGCGTGAGGCCGCCGAGGCGGGCGATGCGGTCCTGAAGACATCGGTCGGCGGTCCGCGACTCTGATGTCGCTGCCTCCGACAGCCGCAATCTCGAAGCCGCTCGACATCGTCTTCATGGGCACGCCCGAGTTCGCGCGTGCGTCGCTCGCGGCCGTGCTCGCGAGCCGCCATCGCGTGCTCGCGGTCGTGTCGCAACCCGACCGCCCCAAGGGCCGCGGACAGTCGCTAGCGAAGCCGCCGGTCGCCGAGTTCGCATTGGCGCATGGGCTGCCGGTGCTGCAGCCCGACAAGGTCGGCACCCGCGAGTTCCGCGATTGGGTGAAGAGCTTCGCGCCCGACCTCGGCGTGGTGGCGGCCTTCGGTCACCTGCTCGGGCCACGGGCACTGGCGGCGCCGCGCCTTGGCTGCATCAACGTGCATGCGAGCCTCCTGCCGCGGTGGCGCGGGGCGAGTCCGATCACGATGGCGGTCCTGCACGGCGATGCCGATGCGGGCGTGTCGATCATGCGCATGGATGTCGGCATGGACACCGGCGCAGTGTTCGCGATGCGCGGCACCCCGGTCCTGTCGACCGACACAGGTGAGACACTGCACGACAAGCTCGCTGCGACCGGCGGCGCGTTGCTGGTCGAGCAGCTCGATCGCATCGCCGATGGCAGCGCGCGTGAGACGCCGCAGCCCGAAGTTGGCGTTACTTTGGCCCCGTTGCTGATGAAGGACGACGCGACGATCGACTGGTCGCTACCGGCGTCCGCGATCGAACGGAAGATCCGCGCCTTCCATCCGTGGCCCGGCACGCGCACCACGATGGGCGGCAAAGTGCTGCGGCTCCTGCCATTCGCGACGGTGGTCGCGTCGTCGTCCTCGGCGGCGCCCGGGACGATCATCGCCGCGGGGCGCGAGGGGCTCGTCGTACAGACAGGTGACGGCGCTCTGGCGCTGGGCGCGGTGCAGCTCGAGGGCAAGAAGGCGCTCGCGATCTCGGCCTTCCTCGCGGGTCATCCGGTGGTGTTGGGAACAGTCCTCGGCGCTGGCGCGTCGTTGCACGCGTGACCCGTTACACGCCACTGCTGTCGCTCTGCTTTGTGTCCGCGTGCACGGGCGACGCCACCGGCCCCGAGGGCGCCCTCGAGAAGGCGCTCGCGCATGCGCGACCGGCTGCGGTTGACAGCGACGCGAGCGGGGGCGCGACCTCGATTAACAGCGCAAGCCGGACCGAGGCACGCCTCATCCTGACCTTCGTCGGCGCTCAGGGTCGCCACAGTCTCGCGATCGAGCGCCGCATCGACCGCGATCGCGCGCGCTTCCGCGTCAGCGACGCACGCGCCTACACCTCGCCCGCCGTCGCCGATCCGAAGGTCGACAGCATCGCTCGCGACCGGGTCGAGACGATCTTCGACGGGCGCGGGCTCGCGTGGCGTCGTGGCGATGGCACCTGGATTGAGCGCGACGTACTCGACGGCCTGGCCCAGCGCACACTCGCGAATGCGGCCGACCTCGCCGACTTCACGCTCGGCGCTTTCGCCGACTATCTGCGCAGCCAGCCTCTCGCGCCCGGCGAAGGTCGTCCCGAGAACCTCGCCGGCAATCGGGTCGTATGGACGTCGATCGACCTCGACCCCGCTGTGCGTCCGCGCGCATTGAACGAGGCGGAGCTCACGACGCTGCGCGATCACGACCCGACCGTGGCCGCTTGGGTCGCCGCGACCCATCGTCCCAACCGCATCCAGGGTGAGGTCGCGCGCAACGACAAGGGCGTCGTCATCGCCGCCCGAGTCACGATCGAAGCCGAGACACCGGCACCCGAAGGTCTCACGAAGTTCACGCTCGAGCTGACGCAGACCATCGCCGTGTTGCCCTCGGACGCGACGTTCGAGCTGCCTGCCGACCGCTTGCCCGAATCGCGTGAGCGACCCTGGCAGATGATCGAAGACGTGCTCGGAACGGGACTCTTGCCGCCCTACAAAGCGCCCTGAGCAGCGAGGCTAGAGACCGCTCAGAGCGTCTTGCCGATCGACAGGCCGGCGTAGAACAGGTCGCGGAACCCGCCCTGCAGGCGGACCGAGAAGCCCTCGCCCACATCCAGCTCGAGGCCGGCGGTGACGTGCACGATCGGCACGATGCGCGTCGGCAGCTCCGCGGTCTCGTTGGTTGCGCCCGGCCAGTGCGGGCACTTCGCGACCGGCTCGACGCAGGTCGGCAACACCTCGGCCGTCTCGATGTCGCCGAGCAGGATGCCGAGCCCGAGCCCGCCGCCCAGCATCGCGCGGAAGCTGCTCGTGATCGGGAACTGCTTTCGATACATCGCGTCGACCGAGATCATGTGCAGGCCAGGTTCGGCGTAGCTCGCGCCGAACGCCGGTGTCGATTGCTCGAGCCAGTTGCCCGCGTCGGTCGAGAGGCCCGACCAATCGAGTTCGACCGCCCACATCGATCCATCGAGATCGCCCCACTCGTAGCCCGCCCCGAACGACGCATTCGACAGGCTCTGATAGTCGCTGAAGAAGGCCTTGAAGATGGCGCCCGGGATCGTCACCCAGCGTGCGTGCACGACCAGGTTCGACACCTCCCGAGCGACGTGCGGCGCGTCAGGCTCCTTCTTCTGGCCTTCGATGATCCCAGACAACCCACCCGGCGGCGGCGTCAGCGTTCGCGCGCGATCGAGGTCGTCGAGGAATGGCGGATCCTTGGGCCGGTCTGCGGCATCCGGTTCGGCGGCGCGCGCCCCAGGTGTCGACGCGAGCGCGAAGACCCCGACGAGCGTTGTTGCCAAGAACCAGAAGCGTCGTGTACCAGCCCACATCAGGGCGGCAGCATGGCGCTTCCGGGCGCCTCGCACAAGCCCGTTGACAGTCTCGGAAGGCGCGTGCTACCCACGCGCCCCACTTGCCGCCAGCCCTAAAAGGCGGCCAGCTCAACGCTGGGGCGTCGTCAAGTGGTAAGACACGGGACTTTGACTCCCGCATCCGAAGGTTCGAATCCTTCCGCCCCAAAGCCCCGAATTCCATTAGAGGGATCGTTCGCCATGACCCGTTCGAATCTGTCCGTGACCCCGCGCGCCGCTACCGGGAATGGTCCGAACCGTCGCCTCCGCGCCGGCGGCACGCTGCCCGCGGTCGTCTACACCAAAGGCAAGCCCCCGGTCGCTGTGAACGCGGACCCGAAGGCCATCGTTGCCCACCTGAAGGGACCGCTCGGCCGTAATGGCTCGATCGACCTCAGCATCGAGGGTGAGGCCGCGCCGCGTCTCGCGATCGTGCAGGAGTACACGGTGCACCCGTGGAAGCGCACGCTCGAGCACGTCGACTTCTGGGAGATCACCCCGGACACGATGCTCACGATCACCGTGCCCTTCGGGCCGAGCGGCAAGTCCGAGGCGGAGAAGGTCGGCGGTAAGGTCCGCTTCACCCGCGACGACCTCGTCGTGCGCTGCAAGGCCGGCGACGTTCCGGCGAAGATCAACTTCGACATGGGTGCCCTCCCAGTCGGTGATCACAACATCACCGTATCGCAGGTGCCGATGCCGTCGGGCGTCACGCCGTTCTTCAAGCACGACTTCAGCGTGATCCAGGTCTACATGGGCAAGAGCGCTGCTGACGCCGCCGCCGAAGAGGCTGCCAAGCCCGTCGTGAAGGACGCGAAGAAGCCCGCCGCCAAGGGCGCCCCGGCCGCCAAGGCCGCTGCTGCCCCCGCCGCGAAGAAGAAGTAAATTCGCTCGCGAATTTGTCCTCATGACTTGGCTGATCGTAGGGCTCGGCAACCCCGGGCCCCAATACGCGAACAACCGCCACAATATCGGCTTCATGGTCCTGGACCGTTTGGCTGCTGTTGTCGGCGGTGGTTTTCGCGATAAGTTCCACGGCCACATGGCGCGCGGAACGCTGGCTGGTAAGGACGTCACGCTGCTCAAGCCGATGACCTGGATGAACTTGTCCGGGACCTCGGTCGGCGAAGCAGGGACCTTCTTCAAGGCTACCCAGGCCGAAGTGATCGTCATCCACGACGAACTCGATCTGCCTTCCGGCGACGTGAAGGTGAAGATCGGCGGTGGTCATGCCGGCCACAACGGGCTCCGCTCGATCTTCGAGCACTTCGGCAAGGACTTCGTGCGCGTGCGCTGCGGCATCGGCCGACCCAAGCACGGCGACGTCACGCCGCATGTGCTCGGCAACTTCAGTGGTGACGATCTCATCCTCTTGCCGGACATGATCGACAAGGCAGAGAAGGCCGTCGCGCATATCCTCGAGAAGGGCGCGCTCGCGGCTCAGAACGCGACCAACCCGAAGCCGAAGCCGGCTCCGAAGCCGCCGAAACCCGCCGTATCGCCTCCGGCTGCCGATGCTGGCAAGCCCGCATCGACAGTGCCCGCCTCGGCTGTGCCCGCGACCTCTCCCGAGACCCCGCCGAAGCCACCTGAAAAGGCTTGATTTCGGCGCCGAGGCAAGGCAGATCCACCGCCCCAACGCGTCGCCCGCCACCCCTGGTGGGCGCGCAACCCTGCTCGCGGCGAATGTCCGCGGGCCGCAGTCCAAAGGGTGTGTTTCATGTTCATGCGAAAGTACGAGACGATCGTGCTCATCAGCCCCGACTCGGGCGATGAGGGCGTTCAGAAGGTCACCACGCGCCTGCGCGAAGGTATGGCCACCACGTCGGCGAAAGAAATCCGGCTCGAGGATTGGGGCGTCAAGCGCCTCGCCTACGAGCTCAACGGCAACCGCCGTTCGCACTACCTTTACCTGCTCTATCTCGGCACCAACAAGACGGTGGCCGAGGTCGAGCGCCTGATGAAGATCACGGAAGCCGTGATGAAGTATCAGACGGTCGTCCTCGAGGACCGCATCGACCCGGCGCAGTTCGACTTCGACACCGAGCGTCGCAACCTCACGGAGATCGCCAAGCGCGCCAAGGCCAAGGCCGAAGCCCGTCGGGAGGTACAGGCCTGATGTCACGCAAGAGCAATGGCAAGAAGAAGACGTGCCCGTTCCTCTCGGATCCGCAGCTCGCGGCTGAGTTGGACTACAAGAATCCCGAGATGCTCAAGCGCTACGTCACCGATCGTGGCCGTATTGTGCCCCGCCGTATCTCGGGCGTCTGCGCATTCTACCAGCGCAAGCTGGCGCAGGAGATCAAGCGCGCTCGCGCGATTGGGCTCCTCCCGTACGCCGCGAAGGGGGTCTGAAATGCAGGTCATCCTCACGAAGGAAGTCGCTGATCTGGGCGGCGCCGGCCAGGTTGTGACGGTTCGCCCGGGCTACGGCGCGAACTTCCTCATCCCGCGTGGTCTCGCCGTGCTCGCCACGGTGCGCAATCAGCGCCAGATGGGCCACGAGCGTCATCGCATCGAGGCCACGGTCGTCCGCGAGAAGGCTCGCGCGGCCGAGATCGGCAAGAAGATCTCGGGCACCAGCGTCACGCTGACCCGCCTCGTCGCCACCGACGAGAAGGACAAGATCTTCGGATCGGTCACGGCGCAGGACATCGCCGACGCTCTCAAGAGCGAGGGCTTTGCGGTCGACCGTCGCATGATCACGCTCGACAACCCGTTGAAGTCGCTTGGCGTTTACGAGATCCCGGTGAAGCTGCACCGCGATGTCACCGCCAACGTGAAGGTCTGGGTTGTGGCAGACTGATCGAACTGGAGGAGCGTGCTCCTCCCGCTGATTACCGAAGGGCGTGGCTGCGAGGTCACGCCCTTCGCGTTTTGTGGAGGTAGGCGATGGAAGGCGAGACGCTGCACTGGATGGAAGTTCGACTGCTGGTGCCCGAGACCGACACGCTCGAGCTCGAGGCGTTGGAGCAGAAGATCCTCGCGGTCACGCCGGGTGGCTTCGCCTCCGAGAGCTGGGATGCGCCACCGCTTCCGGGTGAGCGCGAGCCTGTGCCGATGGGCTACACGCGCTACCTCGTCTACGTCGGTGAGCACGTGCTGGAGTCGGCGCAACTCGCACTCTCGCAGGCGGTCGCCGAATGGCCCGAGGCGACGCTCGTCGCGGTGCCGTTGGACGATGGTTGGCGCGAGCGCTGGAAGCAGTACTTCAAGCCGTTGCAGGCCTCAACGCGCTTCGTCGTCGCGCCACCGTGGGAGACGCCGACCATCCCCGAAGGCCAATTTCTCCTGGTCATCGAACCTGCGATGGCATTCGGAACGGCGCAGCACGAGACGACCGCGCTGTGCCTCCAGGCGGTCGATGCGGCCTACGCGGACGGCACCAATCCAAAGACCGTCTGCGATGTCGGTACCGGCACCGGCATCCTCGCGATCGCGGCTTCGATGCTCGGCGCCGAGCGCGCCTTTGGCAACGACATCGATCCCAATGCGGTGCTCGCGGCGCGGGACAACCTGCGCTTGAACCCGGCCGTCGTCGGGCGCGACATCACGTTCGAAGGCACGCCGATCCAGGACGTACCGGGAACGTTTGACCTGGTCATCGCGAACATCCTGACGCCGACGCTCATCCTGCTGGCGACGCCTATCAGCGCGCGCGTCGCGGCCGGTGGTCAGATCTTTCTGTCCGGGATCCTGTCCGAGCAGGAGGCCGAGATCGTCGAGGCCTTCACCGCCCAGGGTCTCGTGCATCGCGGCACCGCCACCAAGAATGGCTGGGTGCGCATCGACTTCACGCGGCCGTAGAGCCAGCCGCGATGTCGAAGTACTTCCGGGTCGATCTCGATCTCGCTGCGGGCGCCGTGGTGCCCCTCGACGCGCATCGCTTCCTGACGGTGCTCCGCCTTGGCAAGGGCGACACGATCGTCTTGTGCGATCCGCGCGGCGCCCTGTTCGAGGCGCGCCTGGTAAGCGTCGACCCGCTGCTCGCGGAGATCGTCGGGCCCGCGGCCAGCCCACCGCGCAATCCGAGCGCGCCACTCGAAGTGTGGCTGCCGCTCTTGAAAGGCGGCAAGACCGATGACCTGGTGCGCCATCTCACCGAGCTCGGCGCGACCCGCATCGTCCCGTTCTCTTCACGGAATTCGGTCGCACGCCTCGATGGCAAGAAGGCAGCAGACCGCCGCGATCGTTTCGCGAATATCGCCCGCGAGGCGTGCAATCAGTGTGGCCGCACCGACCTGCCGGAAGTGGTCACGCCCGTCGACGACCTTCCGAGGACCGGCCCAGGCGCGTTTCTCTGGGAGGGTGGGGGAGCCTCCGCGTTGCCGACACTCGCCGCCCGACCCGAGCTCGCGGCGCGCGTCCTGTCGGGCCCCGAGGGTGGGCTCTCGCTCGTGGAGGCCGAGGCCCTCGTTACTCTGGGCTGGGTTCCCTTGAGCCTTGGCCAACGCATCTTGCGCGCCGACACCGCGGCCCTCGTGCTCGCGTCCCTTGCGCAGGCGGTGCGCGGCAATTTCGAGAGCTAGACGTGCACCCCGACCGCCTCCTGCGGCCTTCTGGGAAGTGTTTTCGGACGCGGGCAGATGCCTCTGGCGGCGGCCTTGAATGTTGTTGGCAAGTGTCGAGGTTCTGCTATCGTCTCGCCTCCTTTTAGAGGCTCGCCCCGGTCACTTATTGGGGCTGAGACTTCGGCGGGACTTCCTTCGAGCGACAGGCGACGACGATGTTCAAGTGGGTCACCAAGGTCTTCGGGACCTCCAACGAGCGGACGATCAAGCGGATGAAACCCTTGGTGGTCAAGATCAATGAGCTCGAGGAAAAATACTCCAAGCTCGACGACGCCAAGCTGCAGGCCAAGACCGCGGAGTTCCGTGAGAAGGTCGACCAGGGCGCCGACCTCGACGAGATCCTGCCGTCGGCCTTCGCTGTCGTACGCGAGGCCGGCAAGCGCCGCCTCGGCATGCGTCACTACGACGTGCAGCTCATCGGCGGCATGGTGCTGCACCAGGGCAAGATCGCAGAGATGCGCACCGGCGAAGGCAAGACCCTGGTCGCTACCGCGCCGGTCTACCTGAACGCGCTCGCCGGCAAGGGCTCGCACGTCATCACCGTCAACGACTACCTCGCCTCACGCGACGCCGAGTGGATGGGCCAGCTCTATGGCTGGCTCGGCCTCCAAACCGGCGTCATCGTGCACGGCCTGTCCGACACCGAGCGCAAGCGCAACTACGCGGCCGACATCACGTACGGCACGAACAACGAGTTCGGCTTCGACTACCTCCGCGACAACATGAAGTTCACGATGGACCGTCGGGTCCAGCGCGGGCTCCACTACGGCATCGTGGACGAGGTCGACTCGATCCTCATCGACGAGGCACGCACGCCGCTCATCATCTCGGGGCCGGCCGACAAGAGCTCCGACTGGTACTACAAGATCAATGCGGTCATCCCGTTCCTGAAGCGCGACGAGGACTTCACGGTCGACGAGAAGTCGCACTCGGCCTCCCTCACCGAGAGCGGTGTCGACAAAGTCGAGGCGCGCCTGCGCATCAAGAACCTCTACGATGTCGAGAACATCGAGATCCTCCATCACGTGCACTCGGCGCTCAAGGCGCACATGCTCTACAAGCGTGACGAGAAGTACGTCATCGAGGGCGGCAAGGTCGTCATCGTCGACGAGTACACCGGCCGCAAGATGCCCGGGCGCCGCTGGTCGGACGGCCTGCACCAAGCGATCGAGGCGAAGGAAGGCGTGACGATCGAAGAGGAGAACGAGACCCTCGCGACCATCACTTTCCAGAACTACTTCCGCCTCTACAAGAAGCTCTCGGGCATGACCGGCACGGCCGAGACCGAGGCCGGCGAGTTCGCCGAGATCTACAAGCTCGACACGGTCGTAGTGCCGACGAATCGGCCCATCCGCCGCAAAGACAACAACGACCAGATCTTCAAGACCGAAGAAGAGAAGTGGCACGCGGTCGCGCACGAGATAGCCCAGGCCAATACGAAGGGGCAGCCCGTCCTCGTGGGCACGACCTCGGTCGAGAAGAGCGAGTACCTCTCGGGCGTGCTCAAGAAGATGTCGATCCCGCACAACGTGTTGAACGCCAAGCAGCACGAGAAGGAGGCGACGTTCGTCGCGCAGGCGGGGCGTAAGGGCGCGGTCACCATCGCGACCAACATGGCCGGCCGCGGTACCGACATCCTCCTCGGCGGCAATCCCGAGTTCCTCGCGAAAGCCCAGGTCGGTGGCGACGAAGCACCCGACTATGCCACTGCGCTCGAAGCGTCCCGCAAGTTCACCGCCGCCGAGAAGGAGGAGGTGCTCGCCGCAGGTGGCCTCTACGTGATCGGCACCGAGCGGCACGAGAGCCGCCGCGTCGACAACCAGCTGCGTGGTCGTTCGGGACGCCAGGGCGACCCGGGCGAGAGCCGTTTCTACCTGTCGCTCGACGACGAGCTGATGCGCCTCTTCGGTGCCGACCGCATCCGCAAGGTGATGGACTTCCTGAAGGTCCCCGAGAACGAGCCGATCGAGCACAAGATGGTGAGCAACGCCATCGAGAAGGCTCAGATGCGGGTCGAGCAGCGCAACTTCGGCACGCGCAAGAACGTGCTCGAGTACGACGACGTCATGAACCTGCAGAGGAAGGCGGTCTACGCGCTACGCGACCGCATCCTGGTGGGCGACGAGATCCATCCGCTGTTGCTCGACGCGGTCGATGACGTCGTGCATCGCATGGTCGACGAGCACATGCCCGACGGGGCGAGCTCGGACGACTTCGATCCGGACGTGATGATCAAGGCGATCAACGCCCACTTCCAGATCGAAGCCGCCTACGATCCGCACCTCGGCACCCACTTCGAGGAGGTCGCGAAGGACCTCGCGGTGAAGGTCAAGGCCGCCTACGACAAGCGCGAGAGCGACATCATCCAGGCGCTCAAGCGCGCCGCAGATGCGCACGGTCAGTCGATCAGCGACGACACCGCCAAGGAGCGTTGGCGTTTCTTCGAGCGCGAGCGCTACCTGCGTTCGGTCGACACGCTGTGGAAGCATCACCTCAAGATCATGGAGAGCCTGCGCGAAGGCATCCACCTCGAGTCCTACGCTCAGAAGGACCCGAAGATGGAGTACAAGAAGCAGGGCTTCACCCTCTTTGAGTTGATGATCGACAAGATCAAAGAGAACGTGACCGAGACCTTGTTCCGCGCCCAGGGCCCGAGCGAGGAGGAGATCACGGCCATCCGCAAGCGGCGCGAGGACGAGGAGCAGCGGATCATCCTCGGGCGTCAGGGCGACGAGGCGGCGACAGCTGCGGCACAACAGCAGCGTCCCGCTCAGGCGCCAACCGGGCAAGGTGCGGCACCGGAAGAGAAGCGGGTCGTACATCAGGGCGGCACCTTCGTGCGCACCGTCGTCAAGGTCGGACGCAACGAGGACTGTCCGTGTGGCAGCGGCAAGAAGTTCAAGAAGTGCCACGAGGGCCGCGAGCAGGAGCTCCAGAGCCTCATGCAGGGCGGCAATCCTCCCCCGCCTATTGCTCGGGCCTGAGCATCGGCGGAACTCGCGGGCAGCCTGACTTCGTCAGGCCTTCGCTCACGGATTCGCGGCGCATTGCAGGTGCCGCTGGTGTGTGTTCAAACAGACCGCGATGAACGTCTACTTCGGTATCGACAAGCTGCCCGAGACACCCATCGAGCCGATTGCCACGCTCGGCAATCTCGATGGGGTGCATCGTGGGCACCAGGTGATCCTGAGCCACCTCGTGCAGAACGGGGAGCGGATGGGGGCGCCGACGATGGTCGTCACGTTCGCCCCGCACACGCGTAAGGTCCTGAAACCGAACGAGGATTTCAGGCCCCTGATGACCACGTTCGAGAAGCTTCGGCGCCTCGGCGAGCACGGCATCGATCACGTGCTGGTGCTGCCGTTCGCCGAAGGCATCTCGGAAATGACGGCCGCCGAGTTCGTCGAAGAGATCCTCTGGGAACCGTTGCGCGTGCGCACGATGTTCGTCGGCGAGGACTGCGCGTTCGGCAAGGATCGGGTCGGCGATGCGCGTTACCTTACCTCCGAAGGACGCCGCCTCGGCTTTCACGTCGGCCAGGTCGACCCGCTGGTCGTCAACGGGCGCCGCGCCAGCTCGTCGGCAATCAGGGCTGCCATCGCCGCTGGCGACCTCGAGCTCGCGAACAAGCTCCTCGGCCGTGACCACGTGGTCTCGGGGACAGTCGTGCGCGGCTTCCGCATGGGCCGTGAGCTCGGCTTCCCGACCGCCAACATAAACGACGAAGGCATCTGCCTGCCGCCCAACGGCGTCTACGTCGGCTGGGCGATCTGCGAGGACGGCAGCAAGCACGGCGCGATGGTCAACATCGGCGTGCGTCCGACCTTTGGCGGCGACAAGCTCACCATTGAGGCTCACCTCTTCAACTTCGATGGCAACCTCTACGGGCAGGAGCTGCGGGTGATGCTGCGCTCGCGGCTGCGCAACGAGACCGCCTTCGGCGATGTCGAGGCCCTGAAGAACCAGCTCCGGCGGGACGCCGTCGAGGCAAAGAAGATCCTCGGGATCAAGTCGACCAAGGGCGCCAAGGAGTAGCGATCGTGCTGCTCGGCCTCGTCGGTCATCCGATCGCCGCGAGCCTGTCGCCGGTCATGCACGAGGCGGCGCTGAGGCACCGGTCGTTGATGGGGAGCTACGCGCGCTTCGATACGACCGACCCGGCGGAGCTGACCGCCATCTTCGCGTGCCTGCGTCGCGGCGAGCTCGACGGCCTCAACGTGACGGTGCCTCACAAGCTCGCGGCCTATGCCGCGTGCGATCGACTCTCGCCGGTGGCGACCGAGGTCGGCGCGGTCAACACGCTGATACGAGGGCACGACGGGGCGCTCGTCGGCTGGAACAGCGATCTGCCCGGGCTTGTCGCAGCGCTCTATGCGGCTTGGTCCGAGCCTGTAGACGGCGTGGCGCTCGTAGTCGGCGCTGGCGGTGCCGCGCCTGCGGCGATGTTGGCGGCACGCGAGGTTGGTGCCCGCGAGGTGAGGGTCTGGAATCGCACCGCGGCTCGCGCCGCCGCGCTGGTCGAACGGCTCGGCTTCGGTGTCGCCGTCGCCGACCCCATCGTGGCCGCGTCCGGCGCCTCACTCGTCATCCAGGCTTCTAGCCACGGCATGGGCCTCACCGGCGACGCGCTCGCAGCAGCCGAGCACGAGGCGGCGCGATTCGTCGAAAGAACGGCGCGTGACGCACACGTGCTCGATCTGATCTACCGCCCACGGCTTACAGCTTGGGTGCGCGCTGCCACTCAGCTCGGACGCACCTCGGCCGACGGGCTCGAGATGCTCGTGCAGCAAGCCGCGCTCTCGTTCGAGCTTTGGACCAGAGCGCGTACAGAGGTTCTTGCCACTTCGAGAGCGGCCTCAGACCTCTTGGATGTGATGCGCTCAGCGGCCTGCGCATCCGCTGCTGCGTGGTCTCAGACCGACGCTATCAACCGGTAGCCGACCCGCCGCACTGCTTCGATGCGAACCTGCTCGGCTGCCGCTTGGCGCAGCTTGCTCCGCAGGTAGCCGATGTAGACATCGACCACGTTGCCTTCGCCGACGAAGTGGGTGCCCCACACGTGCTCGAGGATCGAGCTGCGTGACACCGGCTCGCCGAGGCGATCGGCGAGATGCGCGAGAAGCGCATACTCGCGCGACGTGAGCCGCGTCTCGCCATCGGTGCCGATGAGCGCGTGACGGCGCGCATCGAGGACCGCGCTACCGAGCTTGCGAACGCCACCCGCATTCATCATGCGCCGATGGATCGCACCGAGACGCGCGAGCATCTCCTCGGGATCGTACGGCTTGACGAGCACGTCGTCCGCCCCCGCGTTCAGTGCAGCGACCCGCTCAGCCACCGACGTCTCCGCGTTCGCGAGGCAGATCACCGGAATGCTCTTGCCGCAGGCGCGCAGCCCCGCCAGCAAGACCAGGTCCAGCTTGGGCGTATCGAAAATGATCACGTCGAAAGCCGCATCGCGTGCGCGTTCGCTGACCTGTCCGCCTTCTTTGCAGACCACTACAGAGTGACCCCCGAGAGTCAGCTCACGCTTGAGCGTTGCTGTCCCTCTGAGATCGTCCTCGACGACCAGAGTTTGCATGGTTCCTCCGAACGATTGTCCAGACAGCAGTGATCCTAGTCCGTTCCAGCGCGACACGCGAGTCCTCGCTCGCTGAATCCTGGCTTGGTTTTGTTCATATTATGCGCCTGTCACAATCCCTCGGAGTATCGCCAGCTTTCGTGTAAAGGAGCCCAGCTTCGCGCAAATTCAGTCAATTCAGTTGCCCGTATTCGGCTAGAGCTCACCGAGCTTCTTCGGAGTCCGCGCGGCAGCGATTGCGGCATTGATCGCGGCAGCCTTGAGCTCGGTTTCGGCGAGCTCGGCGGCGGCGTCCGAGTCGGCGACGAGGCCGCCGCCTGTGCCGAAAGTGAGGCCATGAGCGCTCGCGACGGCGGTCCGTATGAGGATGGACATCGTTGCGCGCTGACCACCGCGGACCACGCCGAGGCTGCCGCAGTAGACTCCTCGCTTAAAGGTCTCCCAACGGTCGAGCGCGTGCATTGCGGCGATCTTCGGGGCGCCCGTGATGCTTCCGCCAGGAAAGAGCGCACCGATGAGATCGGCGAGATCATAGGGATTTGCGAGAGTAGCGCGTACTTCCGAGACGAGGTGACGCACCGTTCGCAGTGCGAGCTCGGAAAAGAGCGAGGGCACTGCGACCGATCCGGGCACGGCGACCCGACCGAGGTCGTTGCGCACCAGATCCACGATCATCACGTGCTCGGCTTGATCCTTGATGGATCCTCGCAAGAGCTGGCTAAGGCGACCGTCGGCGATGCTCGAGTCTGCGCGTGCGATGGTTCCTTTGATTGGAAAACTCTGAGCGAGACGTGTATGTGCGCGCCATTCGAGCAGACATTCCGGCGAGCCCGAGATGAGCCAGGCGTCCTCGTCGAGGGGCATCAACGCGCCGAAGGCAGCGGGCTGAGTCGCGCGCAGGGCCGCGTGGAGCCTGCCCACGACACGTATCAGCGTCGCTGTGTCGGGTGTCAGCATTCGAGTTTCCTTCGCAAGTGCCAATTTGTGGCTGCTTGCGAAGTCGATTGCAATTTCTGGGTGGCTTGCCGCTCGGCGCGGCTGCGTTTGGTCGGTGAAGCCCGCGACGAGTCTCCGCGCGAGATTCACCTGATAGTGATCGCCGTTCCGGATGCCCGCGAGGATGGCCTCGAAGCCCGCGAAGTAGCGGCTCGGGTCGGCGTCGTTGGAGAGTGATTGCAAGCGGTCGATCGCCGCCCGCTCGGCGCCATCGTCCTGCGCGTCAAGCGTACCATCCTGCAAGGCGTGCTCGAGCTTGCGCGTGTCGCCGACCGAGGTCCATGGGCCCTCCTCACTGGGGGCCTCGAGGTAGCCATCGTAGCGCACGACCAGGACCTCGGGCAGCCCGTCGTGCGCGTGTTGTCGCTCGCGCTCGGGCCGTCGCATGAGGCTTTCGTGACCAGGCGCAGCGCGGCCTGCATCGTAGGCCAGCAACACCACGACCAGCGGCAGGCGCTCATCCGAGGCAGGTGGCAGGTGGCGCCTCAGGAAGGGAACGAGGCCGTCGCCGCCAAGGTCTTCGAGGCGCGCACGCACGACCTCGGAAGGGTAGGCGGCGATCACATGACCAGCGGGCGCCAGCACAGAATCGGTCGACCCTGAGGTGCCTCCGTCCGCCCAGAATGGCAGCACGTGCATCACGCCTTCGCGCGCCGCTGATGTCAGAAGCCGCGCAGAGAGTGAGGGAGCACGCATCACGGGGAACGCTGCGAGTGGCACTTACGCGCGGAGTACTGGTTGCCGTCGCTTGCCCGTCGGGCGCGCGGCTGCGCTCGAATCGTGGGATCCGAGGCAGCCGCGGGAGCGATCAGGCGTCTTCCTTCAACAATGCCTCGAGTTCGGCTTCGACCGACTCGGCCTGCTGAGCGGCGGGCAGGGCGGCCTTCGAGGCCGGCGGAGCGACACCCATCTTGGCCTTGAGCGCGGCGAGCGCATCCGACTGACCGGCCGAGCTGGTCTCGAGCGACTTGAACTCGCTGTCGAGCTTGTCGCCCTCGATCTCGCCGGAGAGCTCGAGCGAGGCTTGGGCCTCAGCCTCTTGCTGCATGACCTTTTCTTCCATGCGCGCGAAGGTGTCGAAGGCGCCGTTGTCGCCCATGCCGGACATCGTGTCCTGGATCTTCTTCTGCGCTTCGGCGCGCTTGGCGCGGGCGATGAGCAGGTTCTTCTTGCGACCGGCTTCCTGGATCTTGGCGTTCAGGCGGCCGAGCGCGTCGCGCAGCTGATCGGCTGCCTGCTTTTGCGCGACCCACTGCTGCTGCCACTGCTCGGAGAGGTTGTCGTGCTCGGACTTGCGCGAGAGGGCTTGCGCTGCGAGGTCATCGCGGCCGGCCTTGACCGCGATCATCGCCTTCTTCTCCCACTCCTGCGACTTCTCGAGCTCGGCCTCGTACTGCTGCTTGAGGCGCTTCTCGTCCGCGATCGTGACGGCGACCTGCTTCCTCGCTTCGAGGAACTGCTCGCGCATGTCGACGATGAGCTGGTTGAGGATCTTTTCGGGATCCTCGGCCTTGCTGATCATCGAGTTGATGTTGGACTTAACGAGGGTCGAAATGCGTGCCCAGATACCCATGTCGTCCTCCTATCAGGCCACGTGGTGGAATTGCTTGAGTTGCTCGTAGTGCTCGGTGATCGCGAGCGTGAGCCCGTCGATCGCCGCCTGGAACTCGTTGTAGTCGAGGTTCTCGGACTGCAGCGTTTCGAGTGCGATGACCGCACCGTTCTCGATCGCGTAGGCGCCCGAAACCATCGAGCTCGAGTTGAGCTCGAGCAGCTTCTTGCAGAGCGCCGCTTCTTCAGCGGGCGCAGTCGGGACTTCCATGAGCTTGACCCGGAACACCACGACCGGAGCCGCCAGCGTGATGACGATGTTGTCAACGTGCTCGACCTCGTCGTGCACAACCCACATGCCTTCGCCGAGCACGTCGTAAGCGACGCCTGTTCGGACGAGGTAGCCTTCGATCAGATCGGACTCCATGGCGCTCTCCCAGTGTTGCGTTCTCCCCGACTGCCCAGTCGCTCGGAGGGCAGGCGGCGCGTGGCCGATCGCATGGTGCGCGTTGCGACACCGGCTTGATTCCACGCGCTCACGGGGGTATCAGCAAGCCCCCGGAGCGTCAAGCGAGCCAGGGAAACCGGTCGCGGCGATGATCACCGCGACCAACCGGAGCGCGTGATGGGTGTCGTCAAGGGGCTGGGTTCGAGGTTGAAGGCGGGGCTCATCCCGGTCGCCGCCATCGCAGGAGTCTTTGGTGCATGCGACAGCGGCTACAACATCCAGAACGGGCGGCCGCGGGTGACCTGGGTCGCCGTTGAAGCGATCGATGACGGCCACGCGGCAGTAACGCTGTGGCTGCAGGATCCCGAGGGAGACGCAGTCGATACCACGATCACCTGGAGCGTTGGCGGTCAGAGCGGCGCGTTCGTGCCTGCCGCCGGCAGTGCGCCGTTGAGCGGGCTGCCGACGCAGCTCGGGTTGAACGACGACGACGGTCAGCCGCATCGCGTGATCTGGGATCTTGCGGGCGTGCCGGCGGGTGCAGCGTCGCTGACCATCGTAGTCGACGATCGCCCGCACGCGGGTGACGACGGAGACACGTACCGCGTCGATGGGCTCGACCCGCGCGTGGGTGGTGGACCGATCGCCGCCGTCCGCTAGCAGCGACCTGCCGAAATACTTCAGACCGGATCGCGCTGACCCCACAGGCGCGACGCGACGTCCTTGACGACCTGCGCGTAGGCTTTGGCGCCGCGGCACTCGGGGTTGTGTCCGAAGATTGAGGTGCCTGCGAGCTGTGCCTGCGCGAGCGCGGTGTTGACGGGGATGCGCGTCGTCACGAGGTGGCGGGTCCACTGCTCGAGGGTCTGCTCGACCGCGTCGTTGACCTTCTTGTTCTTGGCATCATGGCGCGTGCGCACGACACCGAGGACGGAGAGGTGATGACCGAGCGTGTCGCGCACCGTCTCGACTGTCTCGAAGATGTCGCCGATGCCTTCGACCGACAGCGTCGACATGTCGCACGGCGCGAGCAGCCAATCGGCCGCGAGGAGCGCGTTGAGTGTCAGCGTGCCGAGGTTCGGCGGGCAGTCGATGACGATCACCTCGACGTGCGTGCGGGCGCGCTCGAGCGCCTTGCGCAGCAAGAATTCCTTGCCGATGCGGCCCGAGAGGATTGACTCGGCCTGCCCGAGGTCCTTGTCGGAGGGGCACAGGCGAAGACCTGGGATCTTGGTATCGAAAGAGGTGTCGTGGATGTCGCGCGCCTTCTTTACGAGCACATCAGAGAGCTTGGCGCGCTCGCCATCGGGCGCGGACGGCAGCTCGCCATGAAGCGCCAAGGCGCAATGACCCTGCGGATCCATGTCGATGAGCAGCACTTTCTTGCCCTCCAAAAGAGCAAGGCCAGCCGCAAGATTGACGCTGGTAGTCGTCTTGCCGACGCCGCCCTTCTGGGCGCAGACGGCGATCACCTCGGCTTCGTACGGGCCCTTGCGGGGCTCGCTGGCGAGCGAGGCGGCCGGGCGCGTGAGGCTGGCGCTCGGCGTGGTCGGCTGGCTCGGGCGGGTGGTGCCGAGAAGTCGTCGCAATGAATCGGATAGCAGGCTCGTCATCGAAGGTCCTCCACTCACGAGGCTACCCGCAACCGGAGGTGTGTCCACTTTTGCTGCCTCGCGGCTCGGCTTCAGGCGATGCCGAGAGGCTCGTTTATTCGGCCATCGGAGTGGGCTGTTGTAAGCTCACGCCGGATGAAGCTCGTTGCGCTGGGCGTTGCGGCTTCGTGGAGACTACGATGCACGCCCCGACCAAAGCCTTCCGTGTTGTCCTCATTCTCGCTGCCAGCGCGTTCTCAGGCGCTGTCGCCTGCGACAAGCAGCCCGCGACGCCCGAGCCGAGTGGGCGCGTGGCGATGCCCGATACGCCTGGCAAGGACGCGCCGCCGATCATCGGAGCCGGGAGCAATGAAAGCTCTGGCCGCACGCGCCCGAGCGAAGCGCATCCGAGCGAGGCTGTCGCAGAAGCTGCGGTCGCCAACGAGGCCACCGCAGAGAGCTTCGGGGCCGAGCTCGCGCGCCTCTACGCCGCGTGGTCGGGGGAGGAGAACGTGCTGGTCGCCGACTTCGCGAGCGGACTCGATGGAGCGATCGCTCAGGAAGGCATCTTCGCGAGCGCGCTCACCGCGGTCTACAAGGCGCGCAACGGACAGCCGTTCATGAGCCGCGATGGCGCGCTGACCGAAGACGCCGACGCGCTCGTGCAGACGATCGAAGGCGTCGAGACCCATGGCTTGGATCCCAAACCCTACGAGCTCGAGCGGCTCGCGGCGCTGCTGCAGACCTTCGCCAAGGGGCGCCTCGATGCCGACGCGAAGGCCGGCCCGAGCGAGGATAAGGAGCTCTGGCAGTTCGTGCTGGAGCAGCGGCCGTCGGGTGTCATCGACGAGGCGGCGCTCGGCAGCGCGGCCAAGGCGCGGGGCTTCACCGATGCTCATCTCACGCGCTTGTCGGAGGTGCGCAAGCGCCTGAACGAGCTGATGGCGGGGCGCAAGGCGTTGAACGCGACGCTCGCGGAGCTCGACGTGTTCCTCACGGGCAAGCTCTATCGTTGGGCGTACGACATGCGCTACGCGAAGAAGGCGCATCCGTTCCTCGCCGATCGCAGCGATGCCGAGGCGATGAAGCGAGTCGGGCCCGACCTCGACAAGCTCATCACTGCGAACGCGGCGACCCTCTCCGACAAGGGTGCAGTCGCCGGGATCGTCGCTGGCGTGATCCCGAAGTTCCCCGACTACGAGCCGACTCGCGAGGCGCTCGCGCGCTATCGCGACTATGCCGTGAAGTACCCGTCCAACGTCGAGCTTCCGAAGGAAGTCGAGAAGCTCGGACCGGGCAGGTCGGGCGACAACGTGACCGCGCTCGAGACGCGCCTCATCCAAGAGCAGTACTTCCAGGGACCGGCGACCGGGAAGTGGGGCAGCGAACTCGAGGAAGCGATCTCAGAGTACCAGGAGACGCATCAGATGAAGGGCATCGGCAAGGTCGACAAGTTCACGCGCACCTCGCTGAACAAGCCCTACGCCGAGCGCGCGTCGTCGATCGCCTTGTCGCTGCAGCGCTATCGCGAGAGCGACCTGCATCAGGGTACGTTCCGCTTCGGCGAGGTGCCGCTGCGCGCACGCGTGAACATCCCGTCGATGGAGGCGCGCTTCTATGTCGGTACCGAGATCGGGCGGCGCCATCGGGTGGTCGTCGGCAACAACGACAACGAGACCGACGCGGAGACCGGCAAGAAAGGCAAGCTCAACCAGACGCGCCTGCTCACCGCGGAGATGGCCTCCGTGGTGCTGAACCCGGTCTGGAACGTGCCGAAACGAATCAAGGAACAGGAACTCGACCAGATGCTGATGGACGAGCCCGACTACTACGAAAAGCACAACTTCAAGATCGAGCTGAACCCTGATGGCAGCGAGCGGGTCGTGCAGCAGTCCGGCCCCGGCAACGCGCTCGGCATGGTGAAGTTCCTGTTTCCCAACCAGTTCGCGATCTACATGCACGACACCCCGAAGAAGAAGCTCTTCGACCGCTCCGTGCGCGCCTTCTCGCATGGCTGCATGCGCACCGAGAATCCTTTGGATCTCGCGCGTTGGCTGCTGGTCGAGATCGACAAAGAGATGTCGAACGAGGAGTTCGACGAGGTCGTCGCCAAGCGTGAGGAGCGGCACTTCGCGCTGAACCCGAAGCTGCCGATCTCGACCGACTACGTGACCACAACCATCGACGAAGAAGGGCGTATCGTGTTCCTCGCGGACGTGTACGGCTTCGATCGCGACTACATGGACGGGAAGACGCCATATCGGGCAGACAAGGATCTGCCGATGACGATCATTTTCTAGGAGCACGCGATGGCGGATGACGAGGTCGACCTCGAGGCGGAGCTGGCGAAGCTCACGAGTGAGCAGCTTCGGAAGTTCGAGTTCGTGATAGGCGAGGACGGGTCGGTGACCTTCGTCGACTTCCCCGAGGAGCTGATGGAGCTTGCCTACGCGCTGAACCCGGACGACCCGCTCGTGTGCGAGCGGCGGGCGCTTGTGCATGGTGCGGCTGAAACTGGATTGGAGCCGAAGCTTGCTGTGCCCGAAGAGGGTGTGTAGCTTCGCCGGACGTTCGAAGAGTCGAGCGTTGTGACGACTGACAACCAAAGACGCGATCGCGCGACTTATCTAGAGTGGCTGAGGGACCAGGCCCTTTGACGCCACCGCAACCGCCGGGGAGCTCGATGAAACGAGCCACGGAAATGGTGCGAATTCCTGCCCGGAGCCCACGCGAGTGGGTGTCGAGCACGAGGTGCAGCCATGCTGCGCCGAAGGTTGGATGACCGGGAAAGATGAGGAGCGGTTCGATAAGCGTCTGGTTGGCGCCCACCCGAACCCTTCTCGTCCGACTGACGAGCAGGTGTCTTGTTGGTGGGGCAAGTGGGGTCACGGGATCGCGTTCCTCCGAGGCGGCGAGAGCTGTCTCGAAAGTGAAGTGATCCCGATGAGCTACGTGCGTGCGCTGCGTTGCAAGGAGTGTGGGGCCGAGTATCCCGCGTCGTCTACGGCGACGTCCTGCGATGAGGACTTCGGTCCCCTCGAGGTCGTCTATGACTATGCAGCGATGCGCGGTCGCGTGACGCGTGAGTCGATCGAGGCGGGGCCACGATCGATCTGGCGCTATCGCGATCTGCTGCCGGTCGATTGGGAGCGGGCGGAGCCGCCGACCGGGCATCGCTCGGGCTTCACGCCGCTCATCCGGGCCGACCGGCTGGCGAAGAAGCTGGGCGTCGACGAACTCTGGATCAAGGACGACTCGGTCAATCAGCCGACCTTCTCGTACAAAGATCGCGTGGTCGCGGTGGCGTTGGCGCGCGCGGTCGAGCTCGGCTACGAGACGATCGGCTGCGCTTCTACCGGCAACCTCGCGCACTCGGTTGCGGCCCACGCGGCGATGGCTGGGCTCGAGGCGTGCGTCGTGATCCCGCATGACCTCGAAGCCGGTAAGATCGCGGCTATGAAGGCATTCGGGGCGCGCGTGTTCCCGATCGAGGGCAACTACGACGACGTCAATCGGCTGTGCACCGAGATCGCCGACCGCTTCGGTTGGGGGCTCGTCAACGTCAACCTGCGGCCGTTCTACACCGAGGGTGCCAAGACGTTCGGCTTCGAGATCGTCGAGCAGCTCGGCTGGAAGCTTCCGATGCACACGGTGCTGCCGGTCGCCGGCGGCACGATCCTGCCGAAGGTGCACAAGGCCTACCGCGAGCTGGTCGAGCTCGGGCTGGTCGCGGATACGACGGCGCGGATCTACGGGGCTCAGGCGGCAGGCTGCGACCCGGTCGCGACCGCCGTGCGCGAGGGCCAGGCGAACTTCCGCCCGCAGAAGCCGAAGACGATCGCCAAGAGTATCGCTATCGGCAACCCGGCCGATGGGCCTTACGCAATCGAGGTGATCAATCAGACCGGCGGCTGGGCCGAGTCGGCGAGCGATGACGAGATCGTCGCGGCGATCCGGTTGTTGGCTGAGACCGAGGGGATCTTCACCGAGCCCGCTGGCGGCACCACGTTGGCCGTGACCAAGAAGCTTATCGAGAGCGGGCGGATCCCTCGTAACGAGCCGATCTGCATCGGGATCACGGGCAACGGGTTGAAGACGATCGAGGCGCTCGCGGGTGCCGAGCGGCCCGGTGCGCGGGCGAACAACCCTTCGATTCCTGCGCGCATCGAGGCGTTTGCGGCCCTCATGCAGTAGTCAGCGAGCGGCGGAGGGCATCGCTCGGGCCGCCGGGGTCGGGTGCTCCCTCCTCGCGGTCGCGCGAGCAACTGAGGAGGAGCGGAGTGCAGTGGCGGGCTCCAGGTCGTCGGGAGCATCCCGACCTCCGGCGTCCCTCGCTACGTGGTCGGTTGCCGGCGTGCTAGGCGAAGCGGGTTGCCCAGGGGCCGAGGGCTTCGAGCAACGAGGCCACCATCTTGCGGGTGGGCTCGTCGGTGAGCTTGCCGTCAGCGTCGAACTTTTCGGCCGCCTTCATCACGACGACCTCGGGCTTGAGCAGCAGGTAGGTCTCGGTGAAGAGCAGCGACTGGCGGAGGGCGAGCTGGCCGCGCACGGTGCCCATGAGGCCGGTGGCGGCGCCGAGGACGGCCGCAGGCTTCTTGTTGAGACACGACTTGAAGGCGGGGCGTGAAGCCCAGTCTATCGCGTTCTTCAGCACGCCGGGGATGCTGTAATTGTACTCGGGCATCACGATGAGGAGGGCGTCGGCGGCGCCGATCGTCGCGCGCAGATCGGCGACCGCTTCGGGCGGCTCGTGCGTGTCGAGGTCGGTGTCGTAGTGGGGCAGCTCGCGCAGACGATCCCAGATCACAATCGTCATGTCCGCGGGAGCCAGCTCCTGGCAGGCATGGGCAAGCATTCGATTGTAGGAGCCTTTTCGGAGGCTGCCGACGATGGCGCAGACGTTCATTCGGTCAATCCTGGTGCTGGTTCGCGAGCGGCTCATAGGCTCGGCACGGCTGCCCGCGCAGACCAGGGCACGCGGGATAGGGGGCGGGCACGTCGCCGAAGTTCGGCAGCACCGAGAGGTGAAGCGCTGAGGGCGTAGCGCCGCCGAGAGCTATCTCGTTCATGGGCGGGACGTCGCCGTAGTCGGGGCCGGCGAACTGCCAGGTGCCGTGGTTGCGGCCCGGGCTGGAGATTGTCAGGCGCAAGCGGGAGCCAGCGCGAAGGGCGTGCGCGATGCCGGGAATGGGGATGCGGGTCTTGCGCACCTCGTTGTCAGCGAGCGGCTCGTAGTCCCCTTCGAGGAAGGTGTAGTGGAGCTGGTTGCCGCTCGACTCCGACTCGTCGATGACGGTGTGGCCGATGCGCAGCCAGCCCGAGGTGAGCAGGACCTCCTGGCCGTCGGGCCGGACCTCGGTCAGCGTCACCTGCAGGTTCACGTCGTCGGCGTCGCTCGAGACGTAGAGCTCGGCGAAGCCGGGGCCGCCGAGCACGATGCTGGAGGTCAGCGCGGGGGTCTCGTACGAGAGCACGCGGCCGGCGGCGAAGCGCGTCCAGTCGATGTCCCATATCCGCCTCAGCGTCTCGTAACCACGCGGTCCGAAGAATGTTTTTTCGCCGGCGGCGGGGTCGTGCTCGAAGAGGTCGGTGGCGGCTTCGGTAGGCGCCGCATCGGCAAGGGCACCGTCGCGCGCGAGGAAGAAGACCTGCGTATCGGCGGGCGGCGGCCAGGCTTCGTACTCGCGCGAGTAGGCGGCTTTCGGGGCGCCGGGCTGCGCCGCGTCACCGCCCGACTCGAAGAAGACGTGCACCGCGGGCTCGGCTTCGTAGGCCGCGCGCACGCCTTCGTAGTCGTCGTCGGCGAAGGACGCGAAGCGGTCGGCCTCGAAGGTGAGGTTGGTCGAGTCGAACTGGGCCGAGATCTGGTCGATGCCGATTGTGCGGATCCAGTCGGGCAGGCGCGGCACACGATGGGCGACGTAGAGTTCGAGGAACTCGTACCAGCGCGCCAGCGTGAGCGGGCTGTAGCCGTCGGGGTGGCGGCCGTTGAAGAGCACGAAGCGGGCGACCGGCGAGTCCGTGAACTTGCCGAGCATCTCCTGGAACTGGGGCCCGGTCTGCTCGTCCTGGAAGGCGCCCGAGAGATAGACGGGCACCTCGATCTTCGGCACGAGGCGCGGCAGGCTGCGCGCCGCGGCGTCGGCCGGATAGAATTCGAGGGCCTTGAAGATCTCTTCGAACTTGAGGTTCTGGTTGCGTAGGTCCTGGTGTTGGTCGCAGATCGTATCGCCGGTCGCGATGCGGGTCTCGGTCCAGCTCTGGCCGTCTGGCGCGGCTTCGGCGTCGCGCTGCTCGAGCCACTGACGGGTGAAGCCGTCGTTGTAGATGCCGCCAGGGCGGAGTTCGGCCCAGGGGTCGGCGAGGACGGAGAGGGGCGTGACCGCCGCGAGGCTCGGCGGTCGTGTCGACGCGACGTAGAGCTGCGAGATGCCGGGGTACGAAAGGCCGACCATTCCGACCCTGCCGCCGAGCACGAAGGGCTGGCGCGCGACCGTCTCGACGATGTCGTAGCCGTCGGCGAACTGGGCCGGCGAGAAGACGTCGAACACGCCGCCCGAGCAGCCGCTGCCGCGCATGTTGACGCCGACCGAGACATAGCCGAGCAGGGTCGCTATCTGTGAGCCGGGGTCGGGTCCCGCGGGGTTGGACGGCGAGTAGCCGGAGTACTCGACCACGGTCGGCCACGGGCCTTCGCCCCAGAGGCCGGTGTCGGGGAAGCGAACCATCGCCGAGAGCAGCGTGCCGTCGCGCATCTTGATGTAGTTGAGGCCGTCCTGCGGGTCTTCGCCCGAGGCGGTGCCGAGGATGCCGTAGTGTACGCCGGTCATCTCGGGCGTGTCGTAGAACGACGGAGCGGGATGGTCATCGACGCCGAGCACCCTGAAGACCGATGAGGCACGGGGTGGGGTGACGCTGTCGTCGCGCAGCACGTAGCCGTCGCCCGGGGTGAGCGTGTGGCCCGCGCGCACGAGGTCACCGGAGATCCCGACCGCCGGGTCGAGGACCATGTAGGTCGGCGGCACGTACGCGAAGTGGGCGTGGCCGAAGGCGTCGGCGACAACCGTGAGGAGCCGCGTGCCGGCCGCGTCGTAGAGCGTTATCGGAGCGTTCGGAGCGACGTCGAAGGCGGTCGCGATCTCGACGCCGGGACGCACCGTGAACGTCGCCGGCTCGGTGCCGATAAGCGCCGGGTGCGGGGGGCCGACGTCGATGTCTGGCGCGATATCGGCTGTCGTGTCTGGCGCGACATCGGGCGTTCCTTCTTCGATCGCGTCGCCATCGGGCGCCGTCGAGTCGGTCTCGACCTGCGCGTCCGCGGTGTCGCTTGCGACGATCTCGTCGCCGTCGCAACCAGCTGATAAGATTGCGAGAAAGGGAAGGGTTGAGGCGGCGGTGACGAACCTGACGAGCGTCGCTTTCATGGCGCGCAGCTTAGCCTTGTCGCCGTCTCACGTCACGTGCCCGCGAAGGACTGCGGAGGATAGACGCGACTCAGCGGCGCGGCTCGAGCAGCAACGTGACCTCGTTCCGATTGTGGAAGAGCTGGCGCGCGGCGACCTTGCGGAAGCCTTCGGCCAGGATCTCGAGGGCCGCGTCGAGCACGCCGAGGTAGCCGCGCTCGGGCAGCTTCAGCGTGGTCAGGACATGGCCGCCTGCGGCGATGAGCGGACGGAAGTCGAGCAGCAGGCGCGCCGCGTCGCGTGCGTCCATGCGCATGTCGCTTACGACCAGGTCGACCGGGGCGCCGCGCGCGGCGAGGTATCGTTCGGCTGTGCCGCGATAGGTTCGCACGCCGGGCAGGGCGGCGACCGCGGCGTCGATGTCGGCAGGATCGATGGCGACGACGTTCATGCCACGCTCTGCCAGGACCTTGGTCCAGCCACCGGGCGCCGCGCCGAGGTCGAGTGCGCGGCCCTTGGGCTCGAACGCGAAGACCTCGAGCGCCTCGAGCAGCTTGTGCTCGGCACGGCTCGGCGAGCCTTCGGCGCGGGCGAAGCGACGAGCGCCACCGGGCCACGCGGACAGGTTGTCACGGGTCGGGCCGACGCCGGCCAGCACGCGGCGTCCGGCGAGCGTGACCGAGATCACCTGCGCGGGCGCGCGGCGATCATAAGGCACGCCTTGGGGTGCGATCGCCGCAGCGACCGCGTCGTTGACCTCGATCGCCTTGGGGCCCATCGCGGGTCCGATCATGCGCGTCTGGACCGCATAGCTCATATTCGCGGCGAGCTCGCCGCCGAGCGGCGCGACCGCTGCGACGAGGCTCGCGAGATCGCTTACGAGCGCGTCGACGCTCACCGGATGCACGTGACGGATCGCGGTCGCCGAGGCGAGGCCTCTGATGAAGGCACCGCTGTCGTCAGGTCCGCTGCGCGCGAGCCACACGCCCGGCTCGAGCGTCTCGATCATCTTCGCGCGCGAATCGGCATGGCGGACGTCGCGCTCGGCGAGCGACTCGAAGCCGGGTTGGAACGTGACCAGCGCCATCACCATTTGAAGCTCGACCTGATCCAGAGAAGACCCGCTTCGACGAGGCTGCGAATCGCTGCCTCGGGGCCGACGACCACGTCGCACATGCCCTTTTCTTCGGCTGCGAGGAGGCATCGCTCGGGGCGACCGCGCTCGCGCAGCAACACATTGACGAGGCCGACCAGGCCGTACGGATCGACGATTGAGCGACGCGTGTCCAGCTCGACCCGGTAGTGGCGGCCGCCGTCCCAGGCATCGAGGTAGAGCGCGTTGCCGTCGACGACCTCGAGGAAGTCGATGTCTCCGAGGCCGCCCGAGGCTTCGGCCACCGCATAGGCAAGAGCGTCGTGATCGATGATGCCCTCCATCGAGGTCGTGTCGAAGTGAACGACGCGGCCGCCCTGGCGCATAAGCTCACGCGCGGAGAGCTTGCCGGGGACGGGCACGACGCCTTCGGGGATGAGGCCGCGTTGGTGGAAATCGGCGATCATCACCGACTGTGTCGCGTGATTCAGAAGGGCGCCGACGGTCTCGTCGAGATTCCACTCGTCAGTCGCGATCGATGACGCGAGGCGGCGCGCGCGCGGCCAGTCGAGCACCGCGATGCGGCCGAGGTAGGGCACGCGCAGCTTGGGTTTGCGCGGGTCGATCGCACCCAGCTCGAGCTTGTCCATCGAGGTCGGGAGCGGTTCTTCCTCGGGCGGCGCCTCGAGCGTCGCGGGTCGCGCCAAGAGCCGCGCCAGGTCCTCACGCTGGCGTTCGTCGTTGAGCGTCGCGAGCCGCGCCTGCAGGAAGCGGCGCGCCTCGGGAGCGGGCAGCTCCGCGATGAGGCTCATGAGCCAGCTCGCCGCGTCGCGCGAGAACTTAGGCAGGCCCTTCGCAAGCGCCGCCGCGAACGCGTCGGACCACGGCATGCCGTCATGCTCGCGCAGGGCCGCGAGCCGCGAGACGTAGGCCGTCAGCGGCACCCCGGCCCGTGCGAAGAGCGCGTCGAAGCGCTCGCCACGGGCCTTCGATGCGGCGACGAAGAGGCTTCGGTCCGCGTTCGGATGTTGCCCTTGTTCGATGGTTGTGGCCGCGAAGCGTTGCACCGCTGGGTCGTTCGCGTCGAGCTCGAGCTCTAGCCACGCCTTCTTCAGGTCGGGCCGATCGGTGTCGAACGCGAGCGGTGTGAGCACGTCGAGCGCCGCCAGGAAGCGGGCCGCAACCGACGCGTCACGCGGCGCTCGCATGCGCACCCAGTGCGGTGGCGCGAAGGCGCGGTCGCCTGCCGCATAGCGCATCAACGTCTCGATCGAGTCGGGCAATGGGCGCGCGACAGCCTCCTTGGGGAGCTCGTCGCGGGTGACCTCGGCGTAGGGGATCGGTGAGTGCGTCTCGCTCATGGATCAACGAGCCTTGTCGATGGCGGCGACGACGATCTCGGCGTAGCGGGACAGCGCTCCGATGTCGTGGATATCACGCTGGAAAAGCGGTACTGGAATGACGCTGCCGGGGTCGCCGCGCGACGCCATGAGCGCCTCGAGCTCGATGACGCGCGCCTTGTCGACGCGTGCCAACACGTGCCAATCGCGCGCGGCTTCTTCCGCGACGTGGGCGACGCGTTCGAGCGCGGCGCGGTCACCGATCGGCGGCGACACGGCCAGGATGTGGTCCGCGAGCCCGTCGATTTCGCCCTCGGCGAGGTGCTCGGTGCGCACACGATTGACCAGCAACGCGCCAAACGGCATGCCGCCGCGCTTGAGCTGCTCGTGGAAGAAGCTCGCTTCGTCGATCGCCGCGCTGTCGGTCGAGGTGACGATCAGGAAGCTGACGTCCTGGCTGCGCAGGATCTCTTTCACGCGGCCGGCGCGCTGCTTGAAGCCCGCGTACATGTCGTGGAACGACTGCACGAACTCGAGGGTGTTGAGGAACATCTCCGCACCGACGAACTTGTTCAGTCCTCGCATGATGAAGGTGTTGACCTTCAGGAAGCCGAGACCGAAGCGGCCGGCAGCCTTGGCGCCTTCGACCAGGACCTTGGCGGTCTGCGAGCCGAGGAAGTCCTCGAGCCGGTCGGCGGCGCGTAGGAAGTCCAATGCGTTGGCGGTCGGCGGGGTATCGAGCACGACCAGGTCGTAGTCGCGCGTTTCGCGGATCTCGTAGAGCTTCTCCATCGCCATGTACTCCTGCGAGCCGGCGAGTGCGGAGCTGCCCTGCACATAGAATGGGTTCGTCAGGATCTTGCGCTTGACCTCAGGGTTGGGCGCGTAGCGTTCGATGAGCGCGTCGAAGGTCGACTTCACGTCGAGCATCATCCCGAAGAGACGACCCGTGCGGCCATCGGGTCCGGGCGTCAATGGAATGCCCGCCTCTTCGAAGAGGCGCGGGTCGATCTCGACCTCCTGGTTGCCGAGTTCTTTCAGGCCGAGCGAGTTGGCGAGGCGCTTGGCTGGGTCGACCGTGAGTACCAAGACCTTGAGACCCTGCCGGGCCGCGTGCACCGCCAGGGCTGCCGCGGTCGTGGTCTTGCCGACGCCGCCGGGGCCGACTGCGATCAAGGTCTTCTTGTTGGCGAGCGCGCTCATTTCGACGCGACCTTATCAGGTAACAATGGGAGCAGGGAGACCAGCGAGGCTGGCAGTCGGCTCGAACGGCCGTTTGCCCAGGCGCGGATAGCCTTCGAAGTGGACTTCGGTCAACGTGAGACCGGCGCCCGGCGCGGTCGGGCCGCCTTTATTGCGGTCCTTGCCAGCGAGCACGTCGCCGACCCAGGCGACCGGGCGCCGACCGCACCCGACCTCGACCAGGGTGCCGACGATGATGCGCACCATGTTGCGGAGGAACGCGTTGCCGATGACGTCGATCGCGACGCACTCGTCCCGGTCGGGCTCACCGATGTCGATGCGATGGATGTGGCGGGTCGTCGTAGGCGCGTCGCAGGCCACGCTGCGAAAGGCCGCGAAGTCGTGCTCGCCGAGCAGCAGGTTGGTCGCCACGCGCATTGCGGCGAGGTCGATCGACGCGCGCTTGATCCACCATGACTGGCGCTGTGACAGCGCACGGCGCGCACCGAGCTGGACGCGATAGGTGTAGGTCTTGGCGACAGCGTGCTGGCGCACCCGCCATCCGAGCGGCATCTCACGCGCGGAGACGACCGACAGGTCCGGCGGAAGGTAGGTGTTCAAACCATTCGCGAAGCCGCTGGCCGGGATCTCTCGCGTCGTCTCGAACGTGATCGGCATCGCGCGCGCATGCACGCCCGAGTCGGTGCGCGAGCTCGCGAGCAGCTCGACCGGGTGATGCACCATCGTCTGGACCGCGGTCGCGAGCGTGCCCTGGACGGTTCGTTGCCCTGGCTGGAACTGCCAACCCGCGAAGTCGGTGCCATCCCACTGGGCGATGATCAGCAGGTTGCGCATGACCACCCTGGGTTGGGGGACCTGCCGTCGCGTTGGCTCAAAACTCGAATGCGAGCCCGAACGAGAGCGCGTCGTCGGACAGCACGAGGCTGGCGCCGGAGCCGAAATCGTCGAGCGACGTGTGCTGGAACTCAACGAAGATATAGGAGTTGTTGACACCGGCTTCGTTGTCGAAGCCGATCGCCATGCTCTCCGAGAAGACGTCGAGCAAGAACATCACGCCGACCGCGGCGTGCCATCCGAGCGTCAGGCCCTGGCCCTCGCGTCCGGCACTTCCGACTCGCGCGTTCGAGATGCTGTTCTTGGCGTCGGTCGCCCACCAGATGGCGCCGGTGAGGCCGACCTTGCCGTACGGCACGAGCGGCACGCCGTGTTTGACCGCAGCCCAGTCCCACCGATAGACCAGCGAGAGCTGGAGCGGCATGAGGTTGAAGCCGACCGAGTCGCCGGTCGAGTCGCCGGCCTCGTTGCGCGCCTTGCCGTCGATCCAGCCGTAGCCGAAGCCGGCACCGATCGCCAACGTGCCGTGCTCCTGCCAGAGCTCGTAGTCGAGGTGCATGCGCAGCATCGTCATCGAGCCCGCGCCGAACGTGTCCCTCCAGGGCGTGGCGCTGCCACCGAGCTCGGAGTCGACGGCCGGCGAGTAGGCACCGCCGTGCAGCTCGAGCATCATCGTGCGCGGCGTCTCGGCAAGCGCCGACGACGAAGTGAGACCGAGGCCGGTCAGGGCGACCACGGCAATCGCGAGAGGGCGCATCAACGGAGCTCCTGCACGAGCAGGGGATGGACCTGCGCGCGACGGCGCAAGTGGCGATAGACGCCGAACACTGCGAGCAGCGCGAGCAGCGCGCCCTCGGGCCCGAGTGCCAGCGTGAGGTCGGCAAACCAGACGAGCGGCACCAGCATCACCCGGACGACCGAGCGCAGCGCCGGCTTGTCCGCGATATACGAGGCCCAGAAGCGGCCGAACTGGTAATATCCGTGCACGATCGTGCGGCCCGCGGCGCTGCCCATCAACATCTCGTCGCGGAAGCGGCGCAGGGTTCCGAGCTCGGCCTCGAGCGGCGTGCCATAGGCGGCGGTCGCGATGAAGCAGAAGCCTCCCGGTTCCTTGCCGCCCGCGCTGACATAACCTTCCCAGAAGTCAGTGGTCGACGCGGGCAGGACCTCGAGCTGGTTCGACAGTGCCGACTCGTTGTCGGCCTGGTCGCGCGCGGCGACCGAGACATAGTAGGTGATGTCGTTCGAGAGGCCGCTGTCGATGGCGATCGACTTGGTCGTGATACCGGTCTTGCTGTCGACCGCGTCCACATCGTCATCGCCGAACGGCGCGTCGCCGTAGTAGACCGCGTACTCGATGCCGTCTTCGGTGTTCGAGGTGTCGGTCCACTTCGCTTCGAAGCGTGCGTCGCCGCTGGTGACTTCGCTCAGCGTCGGGGTAGCCGGGGCCTTGAGGTCGACATCGAAGATGATCGACTCGAACTTCACCTCCGACAACGACGTGTTCTGCAGGATCACGTAGAGGGTCGCGTCGCCTTCATTGCCCGACTCGCAGTCGCCACCAATGAGGTCGTCCATGTTGATGACGAAGCTGACGCTGGTCGACGTGAGCTCACGCTGTGCGGCTGGCACATAGCATTGCCCGTCGACCGCCTCGGGGTTGGCATCGGTCGTCGAGCAGGTCTTGCCAGGCGGAGCGTAGGCGACGGCGTATTGCCAATCACCGGTTGGCTTCGGATCGATGCGCACCGTCACGTCGATCTCGCCGCCCGCGTAGGTCGTGCAGTCCGCGATGTTGATGATGTGCTTGTCGGCGTTCTTGGTCGTGCCGAGGCGGTCATCGAGCTGGCCATCCAGCGTGCCGACGCCCTCGATCCCGACGAACGAGAAGTTGGGGATGGCGGCGTGCGCCGTGCCGGCGATGCCGAGAGGGATCGCGAGCGCCAGGGCAGTGAAGAGCCGGGGTTGGACTTCCAGCCGCAGGCGAGACGTCCAACCTGAACGGGGGGGATGGGGTCGGGTCACGAACATGGGGCGCATCCAAGCAATCGACATGCCATTGGTCAAGCACAGCGATATCAAAGGCGGCAGGGGTGCCTTGGTGTCATTTTGTCAGCAGGTCCTGACGGGACGCTAGCTGATGCCTGCCAAAATGTCAGGCGATTCGGAGAGGCAGGCGAAGCGGTGCGGGGCGACGAGCTTTCGTCGAGCAGGCGGAAGTCCTGGCGAGGCGAGAGCCACCCGACATCCACCTCACGCAAGTGCCGCCATCCAACGCGCGAGCAGTGTCGAGACGGCATCGGCCGTGCGGTGGATTGGGTCGGCCATCAGCACGAGGCGCACGCTGTTCTTTCCAAAGAGCGGCGCTCCGACCCGGATACGCTCGCTGTCCATGACCGAGCGCAGAGATAGAGCGGCGGGATCGTCGCGTGGGGCGTCGTCGTCGCCGTCGTCATCGTCGGTTTCCGGGGGCGTGCCTTCGGACGCGTCGAGGTCGTAGATGTCACTGCCGTCGCCGTTACCGGTCACTTCGTCACCGTCGTCGCGCGTCAGGTCGGGATGAGCGGAGAGGAGCGTGTTCAGGGTCGTCGGGTCGACATCGCTCGCGAAGCGCAGGTGCAGGCTCGCGACGATGCCGGAGAAGGCCGCAATCCAGATCGGCGTGAGCTCGATCGGGATGTCGCCGAGCGCGGGTACGAGACGCCGCAGCTCGCCCGCGACCTGGGCTTCGAAGAGCACGCTGCTGTCGGTCGGAGGAGCGACCGCGTTGAACGCGAGCACTGCCGGAAACGGCTTGGGCTCGAGCACCGGCTGATAGTTGAGGAGACCAACGGCCTGGCGCGAGAGCGCGTCGATGCCGGCGCGACCCGCATGCGAGGCGGGCAGGAGCACCGTGACTGCGACAGCTTCGAGGCGCGGCAGCTTCGCCTCCTTCAGGGTCAACGCATCGAGCAGAGAAGCGAGCGTCGATGCGCCGGGCGACGGCAGGACCAACGCGGTCTCGGTCTCCAGGTCGATGGCGGCAAAGCCCGACAAGCGGGGCCACACGACGGGGGCTGGGTGCGTCAGCGCCTTGGGCAGCGGCGCCGAAGCGAGCACGCCCGAGGCATCGAGGATGCGTGCGCCACCATCGAGCAGACGCGGGGCTTCGCGCGAGACGACGTCGGCCGGGGTCGCGAAGATCGCGAAGTCGACGTCGCTCGACTTCAGCTCGGCGGGGGCGGTGACCGGCAACGTGTCGCCGCGCCAGCGAATGAATTGGCCTGCCGAGCGCACGCCGGCGACCGGGAAGAGCTGTTCGATCCCCTCATGGTCCACCTCGAGCGCGGTCTGGATCTCCCGACCGAGCGCCCCGGTGATCCCGAAGAGAGCGAGGTTGTGGGTCATGTCGTTGGCGTCGTTCTGCACGGTGTCCTGTGGGTCTCGCCTCGAGTTGATGGCCTCGTGCGGCCAGCGTGCAAGCAGGCGAGTTGGCTCGTCTTCGACTCACCTAACGTCGCCAGCTCGACACGCTGCCTTTCACACTCGGAATTGGCGAAGCCAGGCGCGAAGGCGCAAGACGTATGCAGCACCGGCGCGCCGCGTTCAAGCGCGGTCTCGGCTGTGAGGCCGGCCATGTCGGGCCGGGAGGTATCAACGGTCAGGGGTTGGTGTTAGCTTCTCCCTTGCCGCGGCGCGCTCGCGGGTTCAACGTACCTGCCTTACGTGTGCTGCTCGCACCTGAAGGTCGCGTGAAAACACTCTGGACTCAATTGCGACTGATGGTGCTGCGCGGGCGACTGGCGATGGCGCCGGCCCACGCTGCGTCGCGATTGCGCTCGGGTGAGCTGTTGCACGATGTCGGGCGCGCACACGAGGCGTGGGGCGAGCTGAGCCGCGCGGTCGAGCTCGCGCCGAGTGATGCACGCGCGCACTTCGCGTTGGGTACGGCGTTGGCGACGCTCGGCTGTCTGCCGGAGGCGCGCGTGTCGTTCGCGCGGGCGCGACGGCTCGAACCAGGCAACCCGGACTACGCGTTCGCGCTCGGCAACATCTACTTCGAGTGCCAGGACATCGACCTCGCGGTGCGCGCCTACGAGTCGGCGATCCACCTTCGGCCGGACCATGCGCGGGCGTATTTCAATCTCGGCCACGCCTTTAAAGAGAAGGGACTGCTGCAGCAGGCGGCTACGGCTTTTCGCCGAGCGCTGGCGGTCGAGCCGCGCTTCTTCAAGGCTCGCTTCATGCTGGCCTACGTGTACGCGCTGATGGATCTCAACAGCGAGGCCATCGAGCAGTATCGGCTCACGATCGCGGCGTCGCCGACGTACGTGAAGGCCTACTACAACCTCGGCAACTGCTACTTGAAGCGCGGTCAGACGGCGCAGGCGCTGGAGGCGTACCTCGCGATCCTCGAACTCGAGCCGCAGCATCCGCGGGCCCACTTCGCGATCGGACAGGCGTTCGCGCGCCGCGGTCAGCTGGCGGATGCGCTGCATTCGTTCCAGCAGGCGCTGGCGCTGAAGAACGACTTCCCCGAGTGCCACCTCGCCTATGCCCGCGCGCTCGAAGCGGTTGGCAAGGTGCGCTCGGCGCTGCATCACTATCGCGTCTATGTGAACGACCCGTCGGCCGAGGAACATCGCGACGAGGTGAAGGCTCACATCGCGCTCCTGTCGCAGGCGTTGCCGCGCCCGACCACGCAAGAGGTTCGGGCGGTGCAGGCGGGCGAGCCGCGGTCCCTCGGCGAAGCCGTCATCAAGCACTGAATTCGCTCGCGATGCGCGCGGGGCCGTCGTCGCTCGCCCCTCGGCAGCCTATGAGGCTGGCCTTCGGGGCGGCTCCTAGGCCGCGCGCGCCTCGCTTCGCGAATTCGCGTTGTTCCTATGCGGTTCCGCTTCGCGGATTCGCGAAGCGAGCCTGGGCCCAACGAATCGCGCTGGACAGAACCGGAGAACGCCATGCTTGACGGATGAAGCGTCGGCGGTCCACAACCCCGACTTGTATGGACCCCGAACCACCGCATCGCTGTCTCGTCGTCGGCATCGCGGGTGGCACCGGTTCCGGCAAGACCACGCTCGCGCGCAGGCTCGCGCGGCGCGTCGGTGAAGATCGCTGCGCGCTCGTGTCGCAGGACAATTACTATAAGGACCTCGGTCACTTGTCGGCGGCCGCCCGGTCGCGCGTCAACTTCGACCACCCTGATTCGATCGACTCTCCGCTGCTGGTCGAGCATGTGCGTGCGCTCAAGGCGGGCCATCAGGTCGACTCGCCGCGCTACGACTTCTCGCGCCATGCGCGGGCTTCGACCGGTATCGAGATCCCGGCGCGCGAGGTGATCCTGGTCGAGGGGATCCTGGTCCTGGCGTGGCCCGAGCTGGTCGCCGAGATGGAGATCAAGATCTTCGTCGAGACGCCGGATGACCTGCGCCTCTTGCGGCGCATGCGGCGCGACATCGCCGATCGCGGGCGCGATGTGGATGGCGTGCTTGGGCAATATCAGGAAAGTGTGCGGCCGATGCACGATGCGTTCGTGCGGCCCTCGAAGGACCGCGCGGACCTGATCGTGCCGGGCGAGGGCGACAATCAGGTGGTCGTGCGGTTCTTGTCGACGGCGCTCAAGTCGTTCCTGGCGGAGCCTCCCTGAACGTCGGGCTGCCGCTCGCCGGCCGAGGCGACTGGCGCGCGATCGACAGCGAATGGCGCACATTCGACACGTTCGGGGCGTGGACTCGTGCGGGGAATGACACAGGGTCGGCCTACCCATCGAGCTGAGGCTCGACCGCACTGGAGGCCATCATGCGCTCACTCTTCGCGCCCGCGCTGGGCGTCGTCGCAGTCGTCTGTCTGCTCGCCGCTTGTAGCGACGATGACCCGGCGGTCGTCACAGATTCGAAAACCGACACTGGCTCGACGCCGGATACCGCGACGACACCGGACTCGGAGACCGCGAGCCCGGAGGTTGGCGACACGACGCCCGAGGACACGACGGTCGCGCCCGATTCGGAGGTGCCCGATTCGGAGGTGCCCGATTCGGGGGTGGTCTCGGAGGTGGTCTCGGAGGTGATCTCGGACACGGCTGCCGATACGAGCGAGCCGGTGCCGGAGGATGTCGTCGACCCGAGCGCGACGGTCGCCGGCAAGAGCCACGGCGAGTGGGCCGACGCGTGGATCCAGTGGTACTTCGCGATCCCCTGGAGCTTGAACCCTGGGCGCGAGTTCAACAGCTGGACGTGCCTCCAAAACCAGAGTGAAGACGACTACTTCCTGATGGGCGGACGCGCCGACCTGAGCTGCAACGTGCCGGCCGACAAGCCGATCGTCGTGCCGATCTTCAACGCTTTCTGGGACAACTGTGGCCAGTCCTCGCGGCAGATCTTCGAGCACGAGACCGAGGGCAAGGCGTTCGTGGTCAATGGCGCCAACGCGGCCGAAGCGTTGTCACTGTGCTCGACGGCGTGCCGGTCTTCGTCGCGACCACCGGTCTCGACGCCGGGGCCTATCGCAGTGGCCTGCGCGAGTCGTCATTCACGACGCCCGACACCGAAGACAGCCTGATCAACGCGCTCTTCGGCAACCCGTTCGTCGGCGTCTGCGAGGCGACCTACCAGGACGGCGTCTACGCAATCCTCGAGCCGCTCGCGCCCGGCCACCACACCCTCGAGGTCAGGTCTCGCATCGACGACCTGGCGCTCGTCGGGCCGACGCCGTACATCATCGCGACGACCTACGAGTTCGTCGTCGCGGCACCACCCGAGCCGCTCGCGGTGAGCGGCACGCACTTCGGCAAGACCCGCGCGGAGTGGTCGGGTTCATGGTGGCAATGGGTGATGAGCCTGCCCGCGACGGGCCATCCGCTGATGGACGAGACGGGTACTGACTGCGCCAAGGGGGCAGTCGGGCTGGTGCCGACGCACCCAGCTGCCGAAGTTGGCGCGCGCCCGCCTCAGCGGTCTGACGACCAGAGCAGGAGGCCCGTCGGGCGCGTGGCCGGATCGCGACGGGCGGTGCCGGCCTCGAGCGTGAACGAGATCTCGGTCCGCACGCGCGGGATGACGTGTACGATGAGGCGGTCGACCAGGCCGTAGATGCGCGCGAAGCCGAGGCCCGCGCCGCCGGCCTTGTCGGAGAGATCGCCGCGCAGGCCCTGGGCGAGGAAGCGGCGGACGGTCCCGACCTCGAGGCTGCCGTGCGGGTCACTCATCGTGGCGGCGATGTTGGTGCCGTGGATCGCGAGCTCGACGCGCGGGCGCGCGTTCTCGGGCAGGAACACGACGTGGCGACGATCGGTGTCGGCATAGATGTGGTGGCCGGACTCGTCGGTCGGCGCATCGTAGATCGCGTTGGTGATCAGCTCTTCGATGGCGTCGCGGGCGAGCGCGGCCATGCGCGGGCGAATGCCGGTGCTGGAGAGGAAGGCTTCGAGCGCTTCCAGGAGGCCGTCGCGATCGAGGCTCGCGATGAGCTCTCTCGAAAGGCGCGGGGCGTCGCTCGGCACGAACCGGGCGACACCGCTGCGACCAGCGTGGGTGGCGGCCGCGGTGATGGTCGCGAGCGCCTCGTCGAGCTCGAGCGCGCACTCCTTTCGGTCGCGCGCGATGACGCCGACGACAGTCGGGACTTCGACCAGCGCCGCGAGGCTCACGCGATCCTGCGGACCCGACAGCAACAACATCGGGGTCTGCGGGAAGGCCTGCGCCGCGCGCACGAGCTTGTTGTCGGCGTCGACGCCCATCAGCTCGGGGTCGAGCAGCGCCAGCCGAGGCGAGGTGCCGGGCGCGGACTGGCTCGCTGGAACGAGTCCGAAGTGGGCGAGACGGGCGTGAACGAAGTCACGCTCACTGTCGCGCACGCGCACGAGCACCTCGTTCGAGGCGGCCGACGTACCAGGGACGGGCGGGGGCGACGTCATGAGTCGTCGGGCTCGTCGAGCATGGGGCGCGCAAGCGGCGTCCGCGTCACGTCGGCCGGCGGGATGCGGCCACGCGTCTTGAGGCGGATCGGCGGAGCGACCGGGCGTGCGTCGGTGCCGCCCGCGAGGAAGGCGGGGGCTGTGGCGACGCGCGGTGCACCACGGGCGCCGCGGGCGCGTGCATAGGCATCGCCACCACCCGCGACGAAGCTGCCGAGCGCACCGCCAGGCGTCTGGGTCAGCACAGTCAGGAGAGCTTCCTTGATCGGATCTACGCGGGTCTTGTTGACGACCGCGACCACCGCGATCGGGTAGTCGCCACCTTGCGCGAGGATCTTCAGGCCAGCCGCGGCGGGGTGACCTATGGGGGCAAAAGCAGCGGCGACAGCGCGCGACTTGACCGCGCCGAGCGCCGCGGAGGCATCCTTCAATGACTTGATATCACCGAAGAACTTGTCCGCAGCCAGCTCACCGCCGAGCACCGTGTTCGAGTAGAACGCGAGCTCGGCCGGGCCGGCTTCTGCGGCCGCGATCGACTTGCCTGCGAGCTCGCTGACGTTCTTCGCATCGGCGGCATAGAGCGCGACACCGGGTGAGATGGTCGCGTGCGCGAGCACATCGCCGCCACGCTCGAGCGCGAAGAGCCCATCGCTCACGAGCAGGTCGACGCGGCCCGAGAAGGCGAGCGCGTCTTCCTTGCGGGCGAAGACCTGGGCGCGCACGGTGAACGCACCGGCGGCCTTGGCGGTGAGGTCGTTGGCGAAGCGCTCGGCCCATGCACTTCGCTCGGCGTTGGTCGCGAACGATGCCTGCGGCAGGAACACGCCGACGGTGAGTTCCTCGGCCGCGAAGGCCGTTGCCGGCGGCGCGAATGCGACGAGCGTCGCGAGCATGGCGAGCAGAGATAGACGCAAGGCCCGCATCAGTTGCCTCCTCCGAAGCCGAAGAGGCGGGCCTTGACCTCGGCGCGCTCTTTCACGCGGTCGGCCTGCGATCCGGCACCCTTGCCATAACGTTGGAACAACTCCCACGCCGCCTTGTGCTCGCCGCGGCGGCCGAGCGCATTGCCGAGGTTGTAGATCGCCTCGGCCGGTGCACCAGCATCGGCGAGTGGTCGCCACAAGGCCTCGGCCTCGGCACCGCGACCGAGCATGAAGCGTGCTGCGGCGAGGTTGTTCTGCACCGCGGTGTCCTTGTTGCCGCGCTGGACCATCGCCGCCCAGACCTTTTCGGCGGCTGCGAAGTTTCCGGCACCAAAGGCTTTTCTGGCTTCGACGTCGTCCGCTGCGGAGGAGAGCGACTCCCAGGCGGCGCCGAGTGCGGTGCGGTCGCGCACGCGCTCGAGTGCTTTCCTCGCCTCCTCCGCGTTGCCGGCGCGCAGCCAACCATAGGCGACGTAGCCTTGGCCGACGTCGCGAACGCGGGCCCAGTTGGCTCCGGCGAAGCGCTGGCTCGCGAGCGCGTTGGCGAGCACCTTGGCCGCGTCGCCCGGCTCGTTGGCGCCGAGCACTCCGAGCGTCTGGAGCGCGAACTCGAGCGTCTGCTTATCTTCGGTCTCGAGCTGGGCGCTGCCACGGTTGGCGCGGCCGAGCGCGTCACGGGCACCACCTGCGTCGCCACGTCCCAGACGCTCGAGACCGAGCTCGAGCCAGGCCTGGCTCTTCGCATGGTCGAGCGCGGGTGTCGGTGCGAGCGTGTGCGCTTCGTCAAAGGACTTGGCGGCGACATCCCAGTCGCCCTTGGCCGCGGCGGCCTGGCCTTCGACCTGGGCCACGACCTGGAGCAGGCTCGTCTTGTTGGCGCGCGCGGCCGACGCGAGGCTCAGCGCCTGGTCGGTCTTGCCCGTGAGCAAGCGCACGAGCGCGGTCGCGGCCTGCACGTCGGGGTTCGAGGCTGCGTCGGCGGGGGCCTCGGCGAGTGCCTTCTCGGCATCGGGCAAGCGGCCGAGCGAGGCGCGCACGACGACGAGGTTGGCGCGCGCCGCGTGATAGCCAGGGTAGGCCGCGATTGCCTCGCGGAAGTGGCCTTCGGCTTCGTCGCCCTGTCCCTTCTGCCAGGCCTCGATGCCGAGCGCTGTGCGCGCCGCCGCGATGCCGCGGCTGGCTTCGCTGTTGGTCGGATCGAGGCCGCGGCCCTTCTCGAAGGCGCCGAGCGCCTCGAGCGTGCGGCCCAGGACCCACAGGTCGAAGCCACGCTCGATGTGGTACGAGGCCTCGTCGCCCTTCAGCGAGACGGCCTTGTCGTGCCAGCCGAGGCCTTCGGCGGGGCGCTTGGCCTTGCGATAGACGGTGCCCAACCACGCCGCGAGCTCGGGCTCGTTGGGGCCGAGATCCTGGGCTCTCTTGGCGTTTTCGATCGCTTCGTCGAACGACTTCTTGCGCAACGCGACGCGCGACAGGCCGTACCACACCCACGGGTTCGAGTTCTGACCTTCGACGCCGGCACGCTCGAAGGCGGTGCGGGCCTCCTCGTAGCGGCCGAGCTTCAAGAGACAGTCGGCGCGGAAGTAGAGCGCGGGGCCGTTCTTCGCTTCCTTTCCGAGGAAGCGATCGAGCAGCAGCAATGCCTCCGGGCAGCGGTCCTGTTTGATGCGTACCGACGCGAGATTATAGATGAAACGGGACTTGTCCGGCTGCTCTTCGAGGAGCCGTTCGTACTCCTGGCCAGCCTTGTCGACTTCACCCTTGCGGTAGAGCGCGTTGGCCCGGTTGATGCGCGCCGAGATGTTGCCCGCGTGCGACTCGAGGTACTTGTCGAGGGTCGCGACGGCGCGATCGAATTGCTCGGCTTTGAGGAAGTAGGTGCCGATGAGCGCGAGCGCTTCGGTGTCGTCGGGGCGCGCGACGAGGTAGTGCTCGGCATGCGTGAGACCCGCCTGCCAATTGGCCTGGCGGTAGTAGTGCTGGATGAGCAGCCACATCGCATCGAAGCGGCGTGGATCGTTCGCGACCGCCTCGAGGAGCGGCACCGCGAGGGCCTGCTCACCACTGCGATAGAGGTGCAAGCCGAGCTGGTGGCTGATATCAGGGTCGTCGGGCAGCCGCTCGTGGAAGGGGCGCAGGAGGTTGGCGCCCTCCTCGTATTTCTTCTCGAGGAAGAGCACGCCCGCGAGCCCGACCGCGGCGTCGCGCTGCTCACTGTTGTCTCGCAGGACCTCACGATAGATGCGGCTCGCCTCGTCGAGGCGCTTCTTCGCCGAGCGCGCTTCCCCGCGCGCGATGAGCGTGCGCGCCGAGTCCATCGCCTCCGAGGCCTCCTGCAGTTGGCGCTGCACGTCGGCGGGAGCGGCGGCCAGAGCCGGTGCGGCTACCGCTAGCAGGGCCAGGCTCGCCAGTGCGAGGCGCAGCCGGATCGCGAAGATCGCGAGCAAGCGCGTGGTGTCGCGAAGCAGTCGGCTCGGGACCGGAGGCATCATCAAGCGACCTTTCCGACCACGAGAGTGACGTCGTCCTGGAGGGGTGCGCCCATGCGGAAGCGACGCACGTCGGCCACCACGCGCTCGAGGACCTGGTCGGGTGTGTTCGACGGCTCGAGCTGTCCGAGGATGTGCAGCAATGCGCGTGTCGAGTACTGGCGACCCTCGTTGTTGACGGCGTCGACGAGTCCGTCGGTGTACCACACGAGGAGGTCGTCTTTCGCGACGCGTACGCGCTTGGCCTCGAAGCCAGAGGCGTCGCCGTCGCCGAGGCGATTGCCACGCGCGGCGAGCCGCGACACCTTGACGCCGCTCTCGGTCCAGCGGATCAGGAGCCCCGGCGGGTGCGCGGCGGCGGAGAAGTAGAGGGCGTTCTCGGTCGCGTCCAACACGATCGCGGTCGCAGTCATGAAGAATGCGCCGTGACCGGCATCGTGGATCACGCGGTCGAGCACCCGCATCGTCTCGGCGACCTGCATGTCGCCGCCGTGCACGTGGCGCAGCGTATCGAGACAGCCCTTGGCGGTGGCGGTGAGGATCGCCGCGGGCACGCCGTGACCGGTGACGTCGCCGATGAGGATCGCCGAGCGACCGCGGGGCAGGGCCGACAGATCCCAGAAGTCGCCGCCGACGTTCGACGCGGGCTCGTAGTAGCCGGCCACATCGATGCCAGGCGCGGCGTGCGTGCCGGGGCGAGGAACCAACACCGACTGGATCTCGCGGGCGAGGTTGAGCTCGTGCTCGAGCTCGGCCTTGGCGACGGTATCCTTCAGGAGCGTCTGGATGCGGTCGGCCATGTGGTTGAACTGGTGGCCGAGCGCCCCGACCTCGTCGGACTGCTGCACGTCGACGCGCGCCGCGAGGTCGCCCTGTGCAATCTTCGATGTGGTTGCCGCCAGCTTCCGGATCGGCCGTGCGTAGCGCACGCCTTGAAAGAGCGACAGCAAGGCGCCGATGACTAGCGCCAAGAGCCCGATCTTCAAGGTGAATCCGAGTGAGCGCGAGACCGCGTCCTTGCGCTGCTGCTCGATCTTTTGGAGCTGCGCCTCGAGCGGCGAGAGGTCGTAGGCGAACTCGACCGTGCCGATGGGCTTGGCGACCTCTGAGCCCGGGTCGAGGATGGGGCGCTGCAGGACGAGCACCTTCTTGCCGGCCTGCACGTCTTCGCGTTGGCTCGGCTTGAACCATTCGGCCGCGCTGCCCGGAAGTCGAACCAGCTTCATCGGGTCGACGCGGTTGGCCGAGTCCGCGAGGATGTCACCGGATTGATTCGCGATTCTGAGCGTCGCCACGCGCGCATCGCGGCGCACGATCTGCCGCACGACCAGATCGAGTGGCTCGAGCTCGGTGCCCATCAGGTGTTCGGATACCGCGACGGCGAGCAGGTTCGTCGCCGACTCGGCGAGCTCGGTGACCTGCTGCCGATAGGTCAGCGTTCGCTCCGCCGCCCAGTCGTCGTGTTCCTGCCGGACGGAGTCAGCGTGGGTATAGCCGAGGAACGCGACGACGATCGCGACGAGCAAGGTCGATGTGAGTGTGAGCTTGACGCCGAGAGAAGCGCGCATGGTCACTCCAGCGTCATGATGAGGTAGATCAAGACACCAAGGACCGCCAACATGGCGCCCATCGCGGCGATGAAGAGCCAGTCGCCACGCGCCTTCGGGGTGGCGACCATGGGGTTGTCGGAAGTGCCTAGTCCGACCAGCGACTCGGAGGACTTGCGTGGCAGACCCTGCAGGCCGAGTTGGCCCAGTGGCTGGCTCCTACCAGCCGATGCATTCGCGTGAGGGTCGAGCGCTTTGGGAGAGTCTGCGATAGGGGTGCCGCTGTTGCCCGCAAAGAGGGTGCGGGCCTGTTGCGTCATGCGCATGAGGCGGTCGTCGCCGACGCCTTCGGGCAGTGTGCGGACGAAGCCGAGGTAGCTCTCCTCGTCGTCGTCGAGCGCGTTCTCGCAGTCGCTGCGGTCGCAGTTGAACGTGGGCATCGCGAGGCGTGCGCCGTCCCTGACCGAGCGCGTCTCGAGAACGCGCGCTTCCTCCTTCTGGCAGAGCGTGCAGAAGAGGGGCGCGACGAACGTGGTGATGTAGGCCCCTTCGGCGAAGTTCTTGACGAAATTGACTTCGTTCATGACCGGCGCGGGGCAGTCGAACAGCACCACCGTGCGATACTTCGTGCGCAATGCGCGCAGCCAATTGACCCAGTCGCGTACGCCGACCGAGTTGAGCCGCTTGATGCCGCCGAGGTCGACGACCAGTGCCTCGGCGCCTTGAGGGAATGCCTCGCCGAGGGCCGTGCCGATCTGGGCGAGCCCGTTGTGCTCGTCGATGATTCCGTCCAGTCGAACAGCGGCAAACCCATCACCCTGCGCTACTCGCGCGCGCAGCTTGACGGCCTGGCGGCCTGCTTCATGACCCGCTACTTGCATCGTGGCCAGCATAGCCTCGAAGCAAAAAGCGCTCAAGCCGCCCTCGGACAACGAGCTTTCGTGACTCGCCGAGTTGGTGCATGGTCCGGCCGCCATGCTGACACGCATTCTGACTGGTGTGCTCCTCGCTCCGCTCGTGATCCTCCTGTTCCTGTTCGGACCGGAGTGGGCGAAGGCGGGCCTCGTCATTGTCGCAGGCGCATTGTGCCTGGCTGAGCTGTATACGATGGCGATGCCCGAGCGGCGCGTCGAGCGATGGGTCGGCATCGCGCTCGGCGCGGGACTGATGATGTCGATGTGGCTCGCGCCCGAGAGTGACGTCGGAGATTGGCTGCCTGCGCTGGTCGTGCCGGCGCTGGTCGTGGTGATGCGGCCAGACCCGATCGACCGCGCGGCGTTCAGGCTCTTTGCGCTCTGGGCGGGCGTGGTCTACGTGGCAGTGCCCTTCTACTACGGGGTGAGCCTCGCGACGGAATCGCAGCCGTGGATCCTCTATGTGTTGGCGGTCGTATGGGGCGGAGATACGGCGGCGTATTTTGCTGGACGCGCATTTGGAAAGCACAAGCTGCACCCAAAGGTGTCGCCGAAGAAGACCATCGAGGGTGCTATCGGTGGCCTCGTAGGCTCGGTCGGAGTGGGCCTGCTGATGGTCGCGCTGTTGGAGTTGCCGTTGCCCGCGTGGAAGACCGCGCTGTTCGCGGTGGCCGGTGGGGCGCTGGCGCAGCTCGGCGACCTGACCGAGTCGCTCGTGAAGCGGGCGTGTGGCGTGAAGGACTCGGGCACGCTGTTGCCGGGGCATGGCGGCATGCTGGACCGCGTCGACGGGGTGATCTTCGCGTTCCCGTTCTTCGCCTGGGCACTGAGCCTCGGTTGAGAGGGGAGGCCCTCTCCTGAAACAGCGAAGGCCTCACACCGGGGTGAAGCCTTCGAGTTCGGGCGCTAGGGGGGCGAATTTTCCGGTCGCTGCGGCTTTTGTAGCCCGGCGAATCAGACCTGCGATTGGGCGACGAGCTGCCGCACGGTCTCGACGACTTCGTCGATGTCAAACGGCTTGTCGAGGTAGGCGTCGGCGCCGTAGAGCGGCGCGGTCATTGCGTTCATACGCTCGCCAATGCCGGTCAGCATGAGGATCGGCGTGCCGTTCCAGTCGGGCTTCGAGCGGACGTACTTGCAGATCTCCCAGCCCGTGAGACCCGGCATCATCACGTCGAGGATGATGAGGTCGGGCTGCTCGACGAGGATCATCTCGAGGCCGGCCTCGCCGTCGTTCTCGACGATGACCTCCCAGCCCTCGTCTTCGAGCGCGCCACTCACGAGGCGGGTGAGCTCGAGGTCGTCGTCGACATAAGCGATGCGGATCTGCTCGGCATCGGACTCGGTCGATGCTGCCGCGGTCGCGGCTTTGATGGCTGGCTTGGCCTTGGGTTTTGCAGGCATTGACACTGACTCCTTGCTCCCGAGGCGGGATCCGACTGGCTACGCGCTATCACGGTCGACGCGGCGCGGGCAAGCCGGCCGTATCCGTTCGGCTACTGATGCTGGGGCAGCCTGGCGCACAGACCGTGAAGGCCGGTGCGAACGGGCCGAGCCCGGGGGACGGCCCAGTCTTTTGCCAAGGCGCCCGAGGCGGGTAGGATGCGCGACGCATGACTTCCAGCCCACGAGACCCCGGCGACGAGGCGGAGACGCCCGACGCGACGTCGCTTGATGACGTGACGCCCGACCCGCAGGCCGAAGTGACGAGCGAAGCGCCGCTCGCGGCGGCAGTGCGTCCAGTGCTCACCAAGCCGGTCGTGTCGCTCGGCGGAAGGCCGGCGGCAACACCTTCGACCGCCGTTGCGGGCAAGCCGCACGTGCGTGGCTCGGGGCTGGTGAAGGTCGAGCGCCCGCGTCCGAGCTCAGAGAGCCTCGTGCCGCCGGTGGCACGCCCGCTGCGTTCGGGCCTCGTGGCCGCGCCACGATTGGCTCCGGCGAACGCGCCGCGAGCACTCATCCGGCCCGCGCTGCGTGGTCGCGACGAAGGGCCAGGGTCGGTCGATGCGCGCTCGCAGGCACCACGTTCGCTGGACCGACCGATTGTACATCCACATTCGCGCGCGCTCCTGTCGCAATCGGGCCGTGAGGATGAGCTTGGCGCGGCGCCCTTGGAGTCGCGTGAGGCACCGCTCTTGGTGGCGCGTGATGCCGCGATGCGAGCGTCGACCCGTCCGTCCGCGCCGATGATGCCGGAGGTCGAGGCGCCGCTCGATCAGGGGGGCGACGATGGGGTCGAGCTCGCTCCGCAGGAGCACGACGCGCAGGTCGCCTATGACCACACCCAGCGGGGTGTCACGCGCCGGCAGTTGGACCAGCTCGCGGCCGCGCAGCCGTCGTCGGTCTTGGCTGCGGGCATCGAGCCAATGGCCGCGGCGGTACCCGACGCGAGACCAGCGTCGGTGTGGCCGGCCGCCCCTGCGGGGCCCGCCCGTAGTGCGACCGCGCCGCTCTTCTCGCGCAGCGCGGAGATCCCGGTTGCCTCGCTGGATCGGTCGCCGTCGAGCCCACGCGCCATCCAGCAGGCGCGGGTGACCGTGCCGTTCGAGGCCAAGTACGAGGGGCCAGTGGCTCCGCCTTCGTTGCAGGAACGTGCCCTGGTAGCGCCGGCCCGGCTGTCCGAACGCGATGAGCTGCGAGCGCGCGAGATCCGTTCGCGCGCGGCAGACGACATTGCGACGGTCACAGCGGCCTCGATGCAGCCGGCCACAACGCGGATCTTACCCAAGGTGTCGGTCATCACGTTGGTGCTGCTGTTCCAGGCGGTGGCCTTGCCGACCGCTGCCGGGGCGCCCTGGGAGCTGCTCGCGCGTCCCGCCGAGGTCACGCTGCAGGCGCTTGCGGCCTTCGTTCTCGTCGGCGTCGTGCATCTGTTGCCGTGTCGCGAGCGAACGCGCGGTATCGTCGGACTACTGCTCGGGCTCTTGCTCTTGCCGTTCGCATTTGTCGCGTGGCGCGCCGTGGTGACTGCGGGTGTCTTCGACGGACAGCCGGCTCTGGTCGCGCTGCTCACCGGTCCGCTGCCGACCCCTGCTCTGCCTTCGTTGCTCGCTTTGGTGCTGGTGCCGGCGGGCCTGTTCGCGCTCGGTCGGCAAGCGTCGCGTTTGGTCGCCTGGATCCTGACCGGATTAGGGATCGGAGCGGCCGTCGTGGCGTTGGCGATGATGCCGCTAGCGGCGTTCTTCGCGTCACTCTCGGGCGCGAGCTTCCTAGGGGATCGCGTAGCCGCGTGGGCGACCCTGCCGCTCTTCGCGGTCTTGGTGCTCGCCATCGCGACGTTGGCCGTGCCGCGTCTCGGGCGCCACGCCAACATCGTCGGCTTCGTGCTGTGGGGTGCCGCGCTCGTTCCGATGCTGGTGCTCGCCTTGTTCGCGGCGAAGTCCGATCAGTGGATGCATGTGCTCGAGCCGATAAAGCTCGTGACGTTCCTCGCGGCCGTCTCCATTTTCACGTCGGCCGCCGTCGCAACCGCAGTCGATTCTGGCGGCTCGCGCGACCGCTGAAATGCGAACGGCTGAGCATTGCCCGGCCGCGCAGCAACGGCAACCGAAGGCTCTTCGGCGGCCATCACGTCAGTCTTCGCTATTCAGTCGGCTTGAGCAGCGCCTTCAGCGCGGTATCAGCCGCGGCGTAGTCGGGGTCGTCCTTCGGCAGCACCTTGAGCGCGCGCGCATAGAGTTCGGCCGCCTTGTCCGGCGCATCCTTGATGCCCTTCGCCTCGCTGACCCACGACTTGGCTTCCTTGCTGGCCGCCGTCTGTACCTCCTTGGCTTGCGCCGCGGTCGGGTCGAACGCAAGCGCGAGCTTCGCCTGGAAGCCGGCCGTGCCCGGGTCCGTCTCGAGGCTCTTCTTCGCCAGCGCGCCCCACACCTTGCCGAGCTCGATCGTGAGCTTGGCCTTCTGCACGCCGCCCATGATTGCGTCAGCGCGTCGCGCGGAACGCAGGTAGCCAAGCTGCTCCTCGGGCTTGCCGACGGTCGCCGCCACCTGCTTCATCGCCTCGTCGAAGGTCGTCGCAGCGGCGCTCCATGCCTTGGCCTTCGCCACGTCTTGGCGCGACGCAGTGCCACCATAGACGATGCCGTCGAAGGCATTCGCGACCGCTTGGAAGTCACCCTTCGCGTACGCATCGAGGCCAGGCTTCAGATCGGCCGGTGCCGCTTTGGGCGGATTCTTGGCGTTCGGGTCGGCCGGGTCGAGCTCGGTCAGCTCCGCATCCGGTGCGCCCGCGCGCTCGATCGCGTCCTTGAATGCGCTACCTTCGGCGTAGTCCCCCGCGTTCTTCAACGCTTCGGTCATCGCCGCCTTCGCGCCCGGCAAGTCCTTCTTCGCGAACAGGTCGCTCGCCTTGGCGAGCTGCTCGACGACCGCGCCCTCCTTGGCCAGCTTGCTCAGCTCCTGAGCCGCCGCGTACTGCGTCGATGCCTCCTTGACCTCGTCCAGCGCTTTGACGGCATCGGTCCATTTAAGGTCGAGCATCGCCTTGGTCGCAGTCTGCAACGTCGCGCTCACCTTGAGCTCGTTTTCGACACTGGCCAGACCCGCGTCGCCACCATCGACGAGATCATCGAGCTTGAGGGCCGCCGCGTACAGATCACGCGCCGCGATAAAGTTCTTGTCTTTCGCTGCCTTGGCCGCCTCGGCAACCTTCGTCTTGGCGTCTTCCTTCGCCTTGCCTGCGTCGGCGGTGGCCGGCTTGACCTCATCGGGCTTCTTCTCGTCGGGCTTCTTCTCGTCGGGCTTCTTCTCGTCGGGCTTCTTCTCGTCGGGATCCTTCTCGGCGATCTTCTCGTCGGGCTTCTTCTCCTCCGGATCCGGCTTGGCGATGGTCACTTCCTGCGGGAAGATCATGCCGAGCCCCGCGAACTTGTCAGCGGCGACGAAGCCGCCGCCGAGCACAGCGACGATGACGCCAACGATCGCCAACTTCTTGCCGACGCCGCCGCCCTTCTTGCCGCTCTCCTCTTCGACCTCGGCCTCGGCGCCATCCGCTTCGCCGACGCCTTCGCGGCGCTGCTTCTGGCGGCGTGCTTCCCACGCGGGATCGATCTCGAGTGCCTGGATGTCGCCGAAGCTCGTCTTCTCTTCGTTCGGCGGTGGCAGCTTGGCGCCGCCCTTGCTTTTGGGAGCCTCGTCTTCCCCTGAGAACTTGTCGAGGCGCGAGGCGTCTCGCTTGCGCTCCGCCGGCTTGTCTTCTTGCGGCACGCGGCGCGAGGGCTTCGCCTCGTCGGTCATCGGCGCCACCATCCCGGTCGGGGCACGCCCCGCCGGCATCGCATCTTCTTGCGCCGACTCGCGCACAGCCGCCTTGGGCGCGGCAGCGGCTGGTGTCGCGGAGCCGTCGTTGACCCACTCCATCGTGGTGCCGCCGGCCTCGATGCGCATGCCTTGCTTCATCTGTAGCTCGGTCACACGATTGCCGTCGACCTTGGTGCCATTGCCCGAGCCGAGGTCGACCAGCTTCCAACCGGACAACGTGCGCACGATGTTGAAGTGCTTGCGCGACGCCGAGGCGTCGTTGATCACGACGTCCGCGTCGAGGCCACGACCGACCAGGGTGAGGTCCTTCGTGAGCGGGAACGCTTTGCCGATGTCGGGGCCACCGCGAACGACCAGCTTCGGCTCGCCATCACCCGCCGCCGATTGCGCGGGTCCGTCGGCCTGCTTGCCGCCGAACTTCTTGGCCAGCGGGGCCTTGACGACCGGAGGCTCCTCGTCGTCGACGAGGTAGGTGCGGTCGGCCGCGGCCGGCTCCTTCTGGGCCTTCTGGGCGCGCTGAGCGAGCAGGCGCTTCTTCGTCTCCTCGAGCTCGTCGAGCGACACCGCCTGGGTCTTCTCGAAGACCTCTTCCTTCTTGGGCGGCGGTGCGACCGCCTTGACCGGAGCAGGGGCCGGCGCTGGTGCCGGAGCGGCGGGCTTCACCGGAATGCGCTGTGCGGGAGCGGGCGGCTTCTTCGGCGGCTGCGCATCGATCGCATCGAGATCGATGTCGTTGAGATTGAGCGCCGAGGTCTTCTCGGCACCCTCGTCGACCGGAGCGACGCTCTTGCGCGCCGGAACCGCAGCGGGCTCACGCATCGCGCGCTCGACATCGCCGGCGTTCGCAGCTGGTCGTCCGGGCTGGGGCCGGGCGGCCGGAGCGGGAGCGGCACGTGGCGCGGGTGCTGCGGCCGGAGCCGGCGCGCGACCGGGTGCTGGGCGTGCCCCTGCGGGCTGAGGACGGGCGGCGGGCGCGTCGTCGATCTCGTCCAGGTTGATGTCCGCGAGATTGATGGCGTTCGTCCTCTCGTTGCCATCATCGTCTTCGAAGCTCTTCGTGCCGAGCTTCTTTGGCGCCGCCTTGGCCGGCGCGCCGCGCGACACCGGGAGGGAGTCCGGCACCGGCATCTCGTCCATGTCGTCGAGGTTCATGTCGGCGAGGTTGATGGCGTTGGTCCGCTCATTGTCGTCGTCGTCGGCCGGACGCGCCGCTTTGGGAGCGGGGCGAGCCGAAGGAGGAGCCGGGCGCCGGGCGCCACCACCATCACCACGATTGACCATTTGAACCTCATGCTCCCGGCGGCAGGCCGATGAGCCCGCGCATTGTTCGATGCGAGGTGCGGGTTGTCAACGGCGGGTCGCGCTCATCGACGCCCTACGTCCCCGTTCCTGTGTGGATCGCTCGACCGCAACAATAGCTTCGTGCAGGCTCGCCCGGTGGATGAGCATACCGACGAGACGCCCCGCGCGTCGCCAACCTGGGCTGCGGGGGCGCGCCGCTTACATGTGGCGTTCGAAGGGGTGGCGGTGGGTGGGTTTCACGCACTGCTCGCTGACGACTCGGCCCGGCGGCGCCTTGGCTGGTCACACGCGGCGCTGCCTCCGGAGGCGTTCGCCGAGGGCGTGTCCACGTCCCTCGATGCGGTCTTTTTTTCTTTCGACTTCGAAGACTTCCACGGGTTCTGGATGCGCGACATCGGGTTCGATCTCGAACTCTTCTATGTCGACAGCGCGGGCATCGTCGTCGCGGTTCACCAGCTCGTTGCCGGCTCGATCGAGTTCGTTTATCCACCGATTCCGATCCGCTATGCCCTTGAGCTTCCTGCCGGGGACGCGGCCGTGCTCGGTGTCAAGGTCGGCGATCGGCTCCTCTTCGACCCCTCCGAGGCGACAGCCACCGTCCCGTTCCATGAGCCCGAGCCACCCGTCGCGATCGATCCGCAGGATGATCCGAGCCTGATCTCGCGCTGGTCCGGGCGCGAGCACTTCTACTCGAGTCATCGCTTCGCCGCCGCCGCCGCGCTGATGGGCTGGCGCATGCGGGTCGGGCCGGAGGGGATAGCCATCTGGCTGCACGCTGGCGGCGGCTACGTGCTGCATCCGCCGCTGTGTCCGTTGGCGCCCCTGCAGGCGTTCACGCGCGCGCTCGGGCTTGCGTGGCTGCGGCTCGAGCTGGTGCCGAGCTCCCGCCTCGTGTTGCCCGATGGGCGCGTCTTGGTCGAGCAGTTCGACCCGGCCAATCCCGACGACTGGCTCGCGCGCATGCGTGGCTATGGGCTCTATCCGACGGCCGGCCGCTGGCAACAGACGCGCACGTTGCTGGTCGATCTGACGGGCCCGGCAGACAGCCTCGTGGCGCGCCTGCCGCCACGCATCCGTTACGAGGTGCGCGCCTTCGAACGCTCGCTCGCGGCGGGTGTCTATCGCGTCGAGGTGGTGCCGGCCGCGGCCTTCGATCAGCGTCAGCAGCGCGCGTTCGATGCGCTCCACTCGGGCTGGCTCGCGGCGCATCCAGAGGCAGAGGACAACGACGCCTTCTGTCGTCCGATGGCGCATGGCTATGGCGAGGCGCTTACGGCGTACCTGTGCTGGCAGGGCAGCACGCTGGTCGCCGTGCAGCTCCACGTGTTGTGGCAGGGTACTCTCTACTATCTCTTCTCGGAGACTATCGTGGGGGCGCCGCAAGGGCTCACGCCTGGCCTCATTTTCCACGGTGTCCGGCACGCGAAGACGACCCCGTTCGGCGCGCATTCGGACTCGCCGGTCGCGCCCGATGTGCTCGATCTCGTTGGTAGTTTTGACCCGCGTTACCCGTTCTTTCGCGCCTTCGGCAAGGGCTTCACCACCTCGAAGCTGCGCTGGCATCCAACGAACGTATGGCTGCCGCCATCGGTCGCGTTCGCAGGTATGGAGATACCGCTTTGAGCGACGCACCCGGAGTCCTCACGCTGGGATTGTCGAGTGGCGACTCGCTCAGCCTCACGCGGGTGCCGGACGAGGCATTCACGTCACTGCCGATGAAGTCGACGCTCGCGGCCGACGAGGGCCTCGCCTATGTGCTCATGCCGGCGCGGCGGGTCGGCTTCTGGACGCTCGGCTTCGAGACGGCGATCGACCAGGTCTTCGTCGCGCGCACGGGCCGCGTCGTGCAGGTAATCGAGGCGCGCGCCGCGGGTGAGGGAGAGTTGGCGGGCCCAACGACCGACGTGTCGCTGGTGCTCGAGCTGGCGGCCGGTGCCGCGCGTCGACTCGGGATCTTGCCCGGCGCGATCCTCAGCGCTCGCGATGAGGTCGACCTCTTCGATGCGAGCGCCGACCCCGGCTTCATCGTGATCGTGCAGAGCGATCGCGCCGGCTGGTTCCTCGCATGCGAGTTCCGTCGTCGCGGCTATCGCATCGCGCACGTGCATCATACCCAGCACCTCGACGAGGTCGGCGAGGACCAGTTCGATGTCGAGCTCGTCTATGATGACGATCTCGACGAGGTCCTGCCGACGCTCACGACGCTTGGCCCGAGCCTCGTGTTGGCGGGCTCCGAGCTCGGCGTGAACCCAGCCGACTACCTCTCCGAGGCGCTCGGCCTGCCGACCAACGGCACGCTGAGGTCGGTCGCGCGGCGCGACAAAGCCGGCATGGTCGACGCACTGCGCGCTCGCGGGATCCCAGTAATGCGACAGCTGCGAAGCCGCAGTTGGAAGCGCATCCTGCGCTGGATGGAACGCCATCAGCTGCGCGAGATCGTCATCAAGCCAGTGCGCAGTGCCGGCACCGACCGCGTCTCGCGCGCGCGCAACGCCGACGAGGTCGAGCGCGCCGTGCGCGCGATCATCGGCGTCACCAACCGGCTCGGCTTGCGCGAGGTCGAGGTGGTCGCGCAGGAGCGCCTCTTTGGCCCCGAGATCTACCTCAATACCGTCAGTCGGGCGGGTCGCCACGCGATCACCGAGATATGGCTCGAGACCAAGCGCGCGGGGCGCGATGGTGGTGCGCCCGATACATCGCTCGCGCCGTTCGCTTACGACACGTTCCAGCTCCTGCCCGGTGACGACGTGCTCGCCGGTTATCTGCGCACGTGGCTCGTGCGCGTGCTCGATGCCCTTGGCCTTGCGTGGGGACCGGCCCACACCGAGCTCATTCTGACAGCGGAAGGTCCGCGCCTCATCGACTTTGGCGCGCGCCTCGATGGGGTTTTGCTGCCTTCGCTCAACGAGGAATGCATCGGCAAGAGCCCAGTGCAGATCACCGCCGACGCCTACCTCGACCCGGCCGCATGGGAGGCCTGGGCCGCGACTCCGTATCGCCTCCTGCAGCGCGCGACGATGGTCGTCATCGACAATCCGTGTGCCGGAATCCTGCGTAATGACAGTGGCTTACGTAACATCGCCTGGCTGCCGACGTTTCATGCACTCAGGCCACGCTGGGGCGTCGGCGAGACCGTGCCTGCGACGCGCGACGCGTTCAGCTATCACGCGATCATCACGCTGCGCGATCCGGACCTCGCCGCCGTCGAGCGCGATCACGCGCTCATCCGTGCGCTCGAGGCCGCCGACCTGCTGCTCGATGTCACGGCAGCTGCATCACCTGCGACTGCCCCGGGCGCGCCGCTCCAAGCGCATTCGCCGTATCGCCTTCGGCCGCCGTTGCCGAACTCGGATCCCCGCGTGCTGGCAGGGTGGGGCAGGGCGCTCTCGGCGTTCGGCTGGACCACCATCGGCGACCCGCAGACGGGGCTTGTCGGGTACCTCCGCGACGAGCTCGATGGGCCACTGTTGTGGCTACCGCGTCAGGCCAAGACGTTGCCGTTGATAGCGCTCGAGCGGCTTCGCTGCGCCACTCTGGCGCGTCGCATCATCGTCGAGCTGCATCCCGACACACGCGTCATTCCGCTGGTCGGCGCAGACGTCGTGGTGTCCCAGAGCTGGGATTCCGAGATCGAGGCGGCTCTCGATGTGATCGGCCTGACCCCGACGATGCACGCGCAAGCGCCTGCCATGCTCGAGTACGCGCTCGCTGAGGTCGGCGACCCCGAGGTCGTGGTCACCTCGTTCAGCGGGTGCGCCGCGGATCATGCGGTGGTCGTCGAGTCTGCGTTCCGAGCCGTCGGGGCCGGCGCGAGCGCGCGTTGGCCGGCCGCCCTCGCAGCGAACCTGATCGGCGATGTGCCATGCGCGCTGGCGATCGTCCGCGCCGACGCGGCGATCGTCGGGGCCGCGTTCGGTCTCGTGCATGGCGGCGTGCTGCACGTCCCGGTCGCGAGCGCCTTCGAGGCCGACGACCTGCGACGTCTCGCGCTGACGCTCGGGGCGACGTTCGGTCTGCCCGTCATCGCGCCGGGCACCGGAGTCTCTCGCGCCCCGGGCGGTGTGATGGTCGCGCTGCCGCCCGCGCTGCGCTGGAAACGACCCGATTGGGCGCAGCACTTGAGCGATGTCGAGGGACTTCGAGACGCGGCGGGGCTGCCTATCGAGTCGCGAAGTGCACCTCTCGAGGCTGATGTCGCGGCGCGCTTCGCTACACGCGAGCATCCGCTCGCGACCTGGGGTGGTGCGACGCTCGGCCAGGCGTTGGGCCGCGCGCCGGTGTGGGCGCGGACGGCGATGCTGTATCGCGAGGCACCCGGCGAGGCACCGCATGGCGTCGTACCGCATGCGCGGCGTATCGATCTCGCGGCGCTCGAAGCGGTGGCCGACAAGCTCGGGCTATTGTGGGTCGGCTGGGAGCCACCGCCCACGGGTGGTGAGATCATCGCGAACGACGGCCACATCCATCGGATCGACTGGTCCGATCCGGCACGCGCCCTCCACGACGCGGCGGGGCTTGGCCTCTATCCGGTGCGTGCCCGCTGGACCCACCGAAAGACCCACGTGCTCGACCTTCACGACGACCTCCCGAGCGACTCGGATCAACGCGTCTGCGTCGTTCCCGCGGCCGCGCTGGGCGCCAGCGAATGGCGCCGCATCGAGGCCCTGGACAACGCCCACACCCCCACCCAGACGATGTTCGCACATGCGCGAACGGCCGCTCGCGGGCTCGTGCTCGGCATGGGACGCGACGTCGTGTGCGTCCTTGCCGAGGGGGCCGATGGTCTCGACGGCTACGCCCTGAGCCTGCTGCACGACCGTGTGGCGTGGTGCCTCTTCGGCAACGTCCGAGTCGACGGCTCAGTCAGCCCGACCACGATCGGCAACCTCATGCGTTCATGCCTCATGCGCCACGCGCGGATCGCGGGCTGCGATCTCATCGACATGCACGGCACATGGGACCCCCGCTTCCCGGAAGAACGTCAGTCATGGCGGGATCTTCCGGGCGATCCCGACGCCCACCCTGTCCTGTATCCACCAACACTCGCCCGCTTCCGAAGCTAGCCACTGGATCCGCGCTTCGTTAACTCGAAACGGCCCCACTCGCGGCCGCCGCGCGCAAGTCGCTGTACCGTTTCGCGTCGCCTTGGTGCCGCGGAAGAGACTTGCGGATCGAAACATACTGGTCGCGGCACTGGCCGCGTCCGTCTTGGTGGCGCGGGCCGCCCCACTCAGCCTGACGCGGTCTTGGCAAGCTCAGGTAGGCGGCGCCGACTCCGACCGCCGCGCTACACCCGGCGCCTTGTTCTCGTCCTGGCTCAGCGACGGCGTCTTCGGCGCCTCGACGACGCGCGGCACGATGATCGGTCCCGCGACCTTCGCGGCCGCCTTGGAGGCGGTCTTGGCAGCGCCCTTGGTGTCAGTCGGTGTGCCCACCGCGTTGCTCGCCGCCTTGGCTGCAGTCTTCGCGTCCGGAGCGACCTTCGAAGCCGCCTTGGCCGCCGCCTTGGCCGCGGTCTTCTCGTCCGGAGCCGCTTTGGCCGCTGCCTTGGCCGCTACCTTGGCGGCGGTCTGGGCGTCCGGCGCGACCTTCGTTGCTGCCTTGGCCGCCGCCTTGGCCGCTGCCTTGGCGCCTTGCTCCGCGTTTGGAGCGGCCTTGGTCGCAGCCTTCGCGGCCGCCTTGGTCGCGGTCGTAGCGTCAGGAGCTGTCTTCGCCGCCGCTTTGGCCGCGACCTTCGCCGCGCTCGTCGGGTCGGGGGCGGCCTTCGTCGCCGCCTTGGCTGCAGTCTTGGCTGCGCTCGTCGCGTCGGGAGCGACCTTCGTAGCCGCCTTGGCCGCTGCCTTGGCCGCGGTCGCCTCATCCGGGGCCGCCTTTGCCGCTGCTTTGGCCGCAGTCTTCGCGTCGCTCGGCGACGGCGCAACCTTCACCGCCGCCTTGGCCGCGTTCTTGGCCGCCGACTTCTCGTCCGGCGCGGTCTTCACCGCCGCCTTGGCCGCGGTCTTGGCCGCTTCTTTCGGGTCGCTCTGCGACGGTGCCGCCTTGGCCGCTGCCTTCGCGGCTGCCTTCGGTGCGGCCTCCTCTGGAGCCGCCTTGGCCGCGACCTTGGCCGCAGTCTTCGGATCCGGCGCGACCTTGGCCGCGGTCTTCGCTGCCGCTTTGGCCGCTTCCTGCGGATCCGGCGCGGTCTTGGCGGCCGCCTTGGCCGCGCTCTTGGCGGCCGACTGCTCGTCGGTCGACGCCGGCGCGGCCTTCACCGCCGCCTTGGCTGCGGCCTTCGGCGCGACCTCGGGCGGAGCCGCCTTGGCTGCCGCTTTCGCCGCCGCCTTTGGATCGCCCGGCGCGGTCTTGGCGGCCGCCTTGGCCGCCGTCTTGGCCGCAGTGTTCTCGTCCGGAGCGGTCTTCGCTGCCGCCTTGGCCGCGGTCTTTGCACCCGCCTGCGGATCGGGCGCGACCTTGGTCGCGGCCTTGGCTGCGGCCTTCGGCGCAACCTCTTCCGGAGCCGCTTTCGCCGCCGCCTTCGCAGCTGCCTTCGGATCCTGCGCCGGCGCGGTCTTCGCGGCCGCCTTGGCCGCGCTCTTCACCGCCGTCTCTTCGTCGGGCGCGGTCTTCACGGCCGCCTTGGCCGCTGTCTTGGCCGCCGACTTCTCGTCCGGCGCCGCCTTGGCTGCGGCCTTCGCGGCCGCCTTGGGTGCGACTTCCTTCGGTGCCGCTTTCGCCGCAGCCTTCGCGGCCGCCTGCGGATCTTGCGCCGGCGCGGTCTTGACCGCCGCCTTGGCCGCGGTCTTGGCGGCCGATTCTTCGTCGGGCGCGGTCTTGGCGGCGGCCTTGGCCGCGGTCTTGGCGGCCGTCTGCTCATCCGGAGCGGTCTTCACTGCGGCCTTCGCGGCCGCCTTGGGTGCGACTTCCTCGGGTGCCGCCTTGGCCGCGGCCTTCGCGGCGGCCTTCGGCTCTTGTGTCGGCGCGGTCTTGGCAGCTGCCTTGGCCGCGGTCTTGGCGGCCGATTCCTCATCCGGAGCCGTCTTTGCGGCCGCCTTGGCCGCGGTCTTGGCCGCGGTCTGAGGATCGGGGGCCGCCTTGACAGCGGCCTTCGCAGCCGCTTTCGGCGCGACTTCCTCGGGTGCGGCCTTGGCCGCGGCCTTCGCGGCCGCCTTGGGCTCTTGCGCCGGTGCGGCCTTGGCGGCTGCTTTGGCGGCGCCCTTGGCCGCGGTCTGCTCGTCGGGTGCGGACTTCGCGGCCGCCTTGCTGGCGGACTTGGCCGCAGTCTGCTCGTCTGGTGCCGCCTTGGCCGCAGCCTTCGCGGCTGCCTTCGGAGCGACTTCCTCGGGTGCGGCTTTGGCCGCTGCCTTCGCGGCGACCTTCGGTTCTTGCGCTGGTGCTACCTTCGCGGCGGCTTTGGCCGCGCTCTTGGCCGCCGTCTCTTCATCGGGCGCAGTTTTCGCGGCCGCCTTGCTGGCGGTCTTGGCGGCCGTCTGCTCGTCCGGCGCAGCCTTGACCGCGGCCTTCGCTGCCGCCTTGGGCGCTACCTGCTCGGGTGCGGCCTTGGCCGCCGCCTTGGCCGCGACCTTCGGCTCCTGCGCCGGTGCGACCTTCGCGGCCGCCTTGGCCGCGGTCTTGGCGGCCTTCTCTTCGTCGGGAGCCGTCTTGGCGGCCGCCTTGCTCGCGGTCTTGGCGGCCGACTTCTCGTCCGGCGCCGCCTTGACCGCGGCCTTCGCTGCCGCCTTGGGCGCGACTTCCTCGGGAGCTGCCTTCGCCGCCGCCTTGGCCGCGGCCTCGGGCTCTTGCGCGGGCGCGGCCTTGGCGGCCGCCTTGGCGGCACTCTTGGCGGCCGTCTCCTCATCAGGCGCGGTCTTCGCTGCCGCCTTGCTGGCGGACTTCGCGGCCGTCGACTCGTCCGGTGCGGCCTTCACCGCCGCCTTCGCGGCGGCCTTTGGCGCGATCTCTTCAGGCGCTGCCTTCGCGGCCGCCTTCGCGGCCGCCTTCGGCTCCTGCGCAGGCGCTGCCTTGGCGGCCGCTTTGGCTGCGCTCTTCGCGGCCGTCTCCTGGTCCGGCGCTGTCTTCGATGCCGCCTTGCTGGCAGCCTTGCTCGCCTCTTTCTCGTCCGGCGCGGCCTTGACCGCTGCCTTCGCGGCCGCCTTTGGCGCGACCTCTTCAGGCGCCGCCTTGGCCGCGACCTTGGCGGCCACCTTCGGCTCCGCCGGCGCGACCTTCACGGCCGCCTTGGCCGCGCTCTTGGCGGCCGTCTCGGGATCCGGGGCGGTCTTCGCGGCCGCCTTGCTGGCCGTCTTGGCCGCCGCTTCCTCATCGGGTGCGACCTTGGCCGCGGCCTTCGCGGCCGCCTTGGGCGCGACCTCTTTCGGCGCCACCTTGGCAGCGACCTTGGCCGCCACCTTCGCCTCGGCCGGAGCGACCTTGGCCGCCGCCTTGGCTGCCGTCTCGGGCTCGTCCGCCTTTGCCACGACCGCGATCTGCGCGGCCTTGGCTGCCTTCGCACTGGATTCCTGTCCGCCCTTGGCGGCCTCCTTCACCTCATCCGGCGCCGCCTTGGCGGCTGCTTTACCCGCCGCCTTGGCCGCTGACTTCGCGTCGGGTGCGGTCTGGGCCGCGGCACCGGCTGCCGCCTTGGCCGCCACCTTCGGCTCGGGGGCGACCTTCGCGGCTGCCTTGGCCGCGGCTTTCGGCGCCACATCGGGGGGTGACGCCTTGACTGCGGCCTTGGCCGCTGCCTTCGGCTCGGGGGCGACCTTCGCGGCCGCCTTGGCCGCCGCTTTCGGCGCGACCTCGGGCGGTGACGCCTTGACTACGGCCTTGGCCGCCACCTTTGGCTCGGGGGCGACCTTCGCGGCTGCCTTGGCCGCCGCTTTCGGCGCGACCTCGGGCGGTGCCGCCTTGGCCGCGGTCTTGGCGGCCACCTTCGGCTCGGCCGGCGCGACCTTCACCGCTGCCTTGGCCGCGGTCTCGGCAGCAGCCTTCGGCTCTTGCGGCGCGGTCTTCGCAGCTGCTTCGGTCGCGGCCTTGGCCGCCGTCGCGGCATCGGGAGCGGTCTTCGCCGCGGCCTTCGCGGCCGCCTTGGGTGCGACCTCGGGTGGCGCCGCCTTGGCCGCCGTCTTGGCCGCCGTCTTCGGGTCGGGCGCGGTCTTGGCAGCGACCTTGGCGACCGCCTCGGCCGCCTGGTCCGGGTCCTTGGCGACCTTGCCGACGACCTTCGTCGCGGCCTTGGCGATCTCCGGCCCCTTCTTCTCGGGCTTCTGATCCTTGCCCGGCGCGTTCTTCGCGGCGTTCGGATCGAGCGCTGCCTCGGCCTCCGCGAAGTCCATGCCCTTGAGCATGTCCTTGCCGTTGCCCTGCTTCTCGTCGAGCAAGCGGCGCATAGACGGGTCCATCACGGACTTCAGCATGTTCTCGAAGGGCATGTGGCTCTCCTCGCTCTCCGCTGCGGCGTTCACGGCTCGAGGCCTACGCGCCTCAGCCATTGTATGTTCCGGCTCGCCACGCTTCGCTGCTCACCGGCCAGACGCCGCGACCGCCACCCACCGCTACCCGAGACGCGAGAACCTAACTCCGCGCTCCCACCATTGTAAAGGCCAGGACAGGGTCGCCTGCCCCTGCTGCCACTGCGACGACTGCGACGAGGGCCGCTTTGACAGTCGCGCCGAGCGCATGCTACCGCCTGAGACCGCGCCGCGTTCGATGCCGCGCCTCGTTGTCCTCAAATCACGCGACCTCGCGACAAGGATTCGCCCGCATGGCGTTTTCGCACCTCGGATTCTTCGCAGCCCAGCCCGACACGAAGCTCGATGTCTTCGGCCAGGTGCTCGAGTCGAAGGGCATGGTCCTCGCGGTCCTGGTGATCCTCATCGCGCTCTCGGTCGCATGCTGGTTCATCATCGGCTTGAAGACCGTCGCCATCGCGCGCGCCACCGCCAACACCCGTCGCTTCATCCAGACGTTCCGCTCCGCGACGCGCCTGGCCGAGCTCTACCAGGTCTCGCAGGCGATGCCACCGTCACCCGCGCGCGACATGTTCCGCGCCGGGTACGAGGAGCTCGACCTGATTTTGCGCGAGCGCGAGGGCCGCAGCGCGCGGCCTCGCGGTGACGGCCCTGCCTCGGCCCCCGAGTCCGCCTCCGAGGCCTTCGAGAACATCGAACGTTCGTTGAACCAGGCCGCCCAGCTCGCCACCTCGCGCCTCGAGAAGATGGTCAGCTTCCTCGCGACCGTCGGCTCGGCCGCGCCGTTCATCGGCCTCTTCGGCACGGTGTGGGGCATCATGAACGCATTCGGTGACATCGACCCGAACCTGCCGATCCTCCAGACGGTCACGCCGCACATCGCCGAGGCGCTCGTCGCGACGGCCATCGGCCTCCTCGCCGCCATCCCCGCGGTCATGGCCTACAACTTCCTGGTTGGCCGCATGAAGCAGCTCGAGATCCACCTCGATGACTTCACGACCGACTACCTCAACATCCTGCGCCGCCACTTCTTCAGCTGAGCCATCGGGCTCTTAGCCAACCGGAGCGCGCACCCGAATGGGCATGTCGTCCGCCAAAGACTCGCACAAGAAGGGCAAGCGCCAGCGCGCGGTCCTGTCCGAGATCAACGTCACGCCGATGGTCGACGTGATGCTCGTGCTGCTCATCATCTTCATGGTCGCCTCGGGTGTGCAGACCGTCGAGATGCAGTCCGAGCGGCAGAAGGCGCAGGAGCAGGCCGAGGACAAGCTCGAGGAAGCCGAGGCCGCGATCGCCGAGCTCGAGGCCCTGAAGAAGCACACCAACCTCGCGATCGACCTGCCGAAGGTCAACGCCGAGCCTATAAAGCTCAGTGAGGTCAAGAAGTTGAAGCTCGAGGTCGACGACAAGCTGAGGTTCTCGATCGACAACGCCACGCTGGTCGACTGCCTCAAAGTCTCGCCCGACATGCAGAAGTTCCTCGGCAAGGAGCGCGACCCGGCCGACCAGACCGGTGAGCAGACCGCCTTCGAGCCGTGCCTTAAGGCGCTCGGCGAGAAGCTCGTCGACAACAAGAAGCTGCAGGAAGACAAAGAGCTGTACGTGCTCGCCTCGCGCAGCCTCCACTATGGGCAGGTCCTGCGCGTGATGGCCGCCGTGCGACAGGCCGGCATCACCAAGTTCGGCCTGGTCGCCGAAGCGGACATCCTCGGCGGTGCGGCCGTCGAGAAGACGCCGCCGCCGGTCCCATGACAGACTCGCGCCCGATGTCTTCGCCCGCCCGCAAACCCTTCGCGGTCCTCGCGCGTTCAAGCAGGCTCCACCTGAGCGGGGCGCGGCCATGAACAACAAAGCGGGCATCAGCATCGGGATCGGCGTGCTCGTGACCATCCTGGTGCACGCGGCGCTGGCGCTCGGCTACGTCGCCTACCGCTCCTCGGATGACTTCCACATCAATGCCCGCCTCGGCGACTCCGTTTCGAGCAAGTCGCGCGAGGCGCCGCTCATGTGCGGCAAGCTGCGCTGTCGTCAGATGGAGAAGAAGCAGAGGCGCCGCGACATCGAGCCGGCTGCAATCGAGGTGCCCGAGATCCTCGAGGCCTCGATGATCCCGGCGCTCGGCATGGTCGACCCCGACGCGCGCAAGCTGCCCGAGATCCAGACCTACGAACGCCCCGAGATCTTCGAGGCCGGCGTCAACCTGGAGGAGCCGCCCTCGGACCTCGCGAAGATCATCACCCGTGACGAGCCGAAGGAGGCGCTGAAGGATCCGAAGTCGAAGAGCAGCCTCGACAAGATCCTCGACGAGTCCGACCCGGATCCGCGCGCCCGCGCCCGCGACCTGTCGCGCCTCACGGGCTTCAAGGAAGGGGAGGTCGGCGGCCAGGGCACCGAGAAGAACCTCGGCAATGTCTACGGCGCCAAAGTCACGCGCGAGATCGCCAAGGTCTTCAGGGTGCCGCCGTTCCTCGATGCCGAGAGCCTGAAGAAGCTGCAGGTCCGAGTGCAGGTGCTACGCCTTGGCTTCGACGGCACCATCGAGGAATTCCGCATCGTCTCGAAGAGCAACGATCGCTCCTTCGATGATGCCGCCATCGCCGCCATCAAGCAGTTCGTCGAGAAGGAGGGCGGGCAGAAACGCTTCCCCGTCCCCGAGCCCGAGGTGCTGCGCTTCATCAACACCAAGGGCCTCACGATCACGCTCGACGGTCGCTTGATGCGCCGCTGACGCGCTGGCGATGAGGCAACAGGCCGCTCCAGTGTCTCACCCGATCCAGATCGCCCCCTCGCTCCTGTCGTCCGACTTCCTCCGCCTCGGCGACGAGATCCGGGAGATTGCCAAGGCGGGCGCCGACCTTCTGCACGTCGATGTAATGGACGGGCACTTCGTCCCGAACCTGACATTTGGTCCGCCGATCATCTCGCAAGTCGCCAAGGTCGCGAAGGAACTCTCACTGGAGCTCGACGTGCACCTCATGATCGAGACGCCCGAATGCTGGATCGAGCGCTACGTCGAGGCCGGCGCTGGCTGGCTCACGGTCCACGTCGAGACGTCACCTCACCTCCATCGCACCGTGCAACAGATCCGCGCGGCCGGTGCCAAAGCGGGTGTCGTGCTCAATCCGTCGACCTCGGAGTCGACCATCGACTACGTGCTCGAGCACTGCCATCACGTGCTCGTCATGTCGGTGAACCCGGGCTTCGGTGGCCAGAGCTTCATCACCGGCGTGCTCCGAAAGGTCGAGCGCATCGCCGAGACGATCGTTCGGCGCGGCCTCGACACGCGCATCGAGATCGACGGCGGCATCGCACCCGATACGATTTCATCGGCCTGGCAGGCGGGTGCGACGGTGTTCGTTGCGGGCAACGCGGTCTTCGGACTGGCCGGCCTCGAAGCACGCACTGCGCGCATCGCCGAGCTTCGTTCGTTGTGCATGTAGTGTGTGGCTGAAAAACGTCGTTGACACTCGCGGCCACCTCGCCTACACCCCGCGACGCGCCATGTCGGGGCGTAGCGCAGCCTGGTAGCGCACTTGCTTCGGGAGCAAGGGGTCGCTGGTTCGAATCCAGTCGCCCCGACCACGCAGAAAAGAATGGGCCGCCTCTCTCATGAGAGTGCGGCCCATCCTGTTTCTGGTGTCTTGGTGGGTGGCTGTCCCGATGTGCCAGCGGAGCACCGCATCACTTTTCCCAGCTGCTGTGAGATGCAATGCTCGCAGTGCTTTGCGTCGTTCAAAACATGCTGGAATTACAGCAAAATCTGGCCAGGTCGGCGCTTGACGCGGCGGCGTGCTGGGTGCTAGCTTCGGTCTCCACTTGAGCAGGTTGTCGACCTGGCGGTGCAGATGTTCGGACCGAGTCATAGGTTTATCGGGTTGGTGGGCGTGGCCTTGGCAGTTGGCCTTGCCGCCTGCGGTAGCGCTCCCGAGGAGCAGTCGGGTGGCGACGCCTATCGCAACGAAGCGACGGTGATGCCGCTCGATGAATGGACGACCGGCGAGTTGAACCTCGACGATGGCGACACGACCGACTGGAAGGCGATCGACGTAGAGTCGGCCGGCAAGCTGGTGGTCGAACTCAAAGCGGACAAGAAGAGCGCGGTGGTCGTCGTCGCGGTGTATGACAAGCATGGTCTTGCCATCGGCAATGGCACGCGCAAGGCTGGCAGCGAAGGGATCGCGGTTCCGGTCAAGGCCACTTACGGCGGTCGGTACTTCGTCAAGATCGTCCACAAGGACGGCGACAAGACCGCCTATTCGGTGCGCGCGGTGATGGGCGATGGCGGGGGCGGCGGCGACGTCGTTCCCGATCTCTGAGGCAGGGCGGGATTTTGGCCATGCGGAAGCTCACTTGGGCGGGGCTCACGGACGTCGGCAAGAAGCGCACCGATAACGAGGATGCGTTTGTCGTCGACCCGGACCTCGGCGTTTATGTCGTGTGCGATGGCATGGGTGGTCATGCCTCGGGTGAAGTCGCGAGTGCGATGACCACGGAGGAGATCCACGCCTTCTTTCAGAAGCGCGAGGACGGCGATCGTTCGCTGCCCTATCAGGGTGAGCCGGGGGCGACCGCCGGCGAGCTCGTGATCTCCAACGCGATCCAGCACGCCAACGATAAGGTCTACATCGCGGGCATGCGCGACTCGAAACTCGAAGGCATGGGGACGACCGTCGTCGCCGTGAGCGAGTGGGAAGACAAGCTCATCGTCGCGCACGTCGGCGACTCGCGTATTTACCGGTTCCGCGCAGGTCGGCTCGAGCAGGTCACGCGTGACCACTCGCTGCTCAATCACAAGATCGACCTGGGGGAGCTCGAGACCCAGGACGAGATCGACAACTTCAAGCACGGCAACGTGATCGTTCGCGCAATCGGGCTCAAGGACTACGTCCGTCCCGAGACCGCCCTCCACGAGCGGATCACGGGCGACGTCTACATCCTCTGCTCCGACGGTCTGTCCGACATGGTCGACGACTGGAGCATCGAGAACGTGATGGACGCGAACACGGACGACCTCGAAGAGGCCGTCCAGATCCTCGTCCGCATGGCCAACGATCGCGGCGGCAAGGACAACATCACTGCGGTGCTGGTGCGCGTCGACGACGACATGGAGGACGGCGGCGACCATGACGACAGCGCCTACGAAGAAGACGAAGGCGAGTTCGAGGAAGACCAAGACGAGGATGCTCACGAAGAGCACCTCGAGGACGAAGACGGTGGCGACGACGTCCATGTGACGAGCCGCCACTCGACCGTGCCGACGATGCAGGTCTTCAGCGACAACACCGTCGAGGCCGCGCAGGCTCCGCGCGCCTTCAAGGACATCACAGACAACTCGGAGGAGCGCACCGACCTGCACTCGCCTGTGTTCGCGTGGGACGACGACGACGACGAGGCTCCGCGCGCGCAGACCAAGCCGGCTCCGCGACCGCAGCCGACACCGCGCCAGGCCGGTGCCGCCCCCGACCTGCGCCGCCGTCAGCAGCAGACGGAGGAGCTACCTTCGATCATCGTCGATGACGAGGACGACGCTTCCATCGTCCTCGACGAAGGTCCGTACAAGCGCTGACCTCAGCGAACTCGAACATCAAGCCCGGCCATGAGCCGGGCTTTTTGTTGCCGCTGGGCAGATGAGCGCTCCGCGACTGATCGCCGCGCGCGCCGCAGCTCAATCCATTTCCAACTTACGGAAGCGCTTGGACGTGGAAACCTTGGGAGGAGGTCCCTGCTCCTTCTTGGTCGCCTTGACCTCTTCCACGCCGGGCCGATCGCGGCGCGAAGATCCGCCTTCGCTCATTGCAGGGGCGGCCGCAGCAGCGGCAGCGCGGGGGCGCGGCGGAGGGGAGGGCGAGTCGTCGTCCGAGCCGCCTTCGGCGCCGTCGATCGCCGCGCCGAGGTCGTGCCACGAGACGCCGTGGCGCACCTGAACGTTGCCATTGCGGATTCGCAGGTGCTCGAGTTCGGGGAAGTCGTGGCGCGCCTTCACGCTCTGCAGGAGGCCCGCGAAGCTATCCGCGTCGCTGGCCGGCTCGGCGCTCTCGATGACGTAAGTGCGCAGGAGGTACTCGAGCATCGCGCCGAGCTCTTCGCCGCTGTAGGGCTCGAGGATCTCCTTCATAAAGCCGTGGTTGCGCCACGGATCGTCGAGCTTCGCGCGCTCGATCATGCGGCGCTCGGCAGCCTCGAACATCGTCATGTCGATCTGCACGTCGACCAGGCGCGCACCCTCGAAGTTGGCCTGCGCGATGTTGGCGTGGCGCAGGTCGACCTTGATCAGCAGCGCATTCTTGAAGCTCGCGCCGAAGAGGTTGGCGCCCATCAGATCGCAGTCGATGAGGACCGCGTTCGAGAAGTCGGCGCGGTCGAGCGTCACGTTGCCGCGCTCTTGCGCTTCGAACTTCGAGTTGATGATGAGGCTGCGCGGGAACTTGGCGCCGAAGAGCTCGCACGAGTTGAACGTGCAGCTCTGGATGCGGCTGCCGGAGAAGTCGGCGTTGCCAAGTCGCGAGGTAAAGAAGCTCGAGCCGGAGAGCATCGAGTCGACGAAGCGCGTCTCGATGAGCTCGCAGTTGAAGAAGCTCGTGCCGCGGAAGATGCTGTGGTCGAAGCGGGCCTTGCGGCAGCTCGCCTCTGCGAACTTGCTGCGCGAGAAGATCGCGCGCGATGCATCGGCATCGTGCAGCGCGACCCGGCGGAACGTCGCGTCCGCCGCGTGGGCACCAGCGAGACCTTGCTTCGAGAGGTCGACCTCGGAGACGAGCACGCCTTGGAGCGTCCCCTCCTGCATGCGCGCGGCCACCTCGATTGCGGACTTGACCAGGTTCTCACTCATCCTCGTCGCCTTCCTCGGTCCCTTCGAGCGGGACGCGGCAGCAAGTCTAGCACGGCTTCAGGTGCGCACAAACGATACCTCCGAAGGCGACTGGGGTGCCCTGTACATCCTCGGCAAGGCTGCCGTAGAGTGCCTCTGTCGCGGCGAGGGACCCCTCCCGAGGCTCTGGGACATCCGACATTGGACGAGTCGTGCTAGCGGTCACGTATAAGAACGAAGCTGGGGAAAAAGTCGTGCACGGGCTCGAACCGGGCCAGGTGTTTGGTGTCGGCCGTGGCGCCGAGTCACCCGTGCGCATTCGCCATGCCTCAGTGAGCCGGGCTCATGCCGAGTTCTACGAGGCGGACGACGGCAATTGGTGTGTGCGCGACGTCGGGAGCTCGAATCATACCTTCCTCAATGGCGACCAGATCGAGGTCACCTACATCCAGGAAGGCGATGTCATCCGCTTTGGCGACTTCTCGGTGAAGGTCGAGACGGTGCCGGATCCGGCGAAGGCCGGCGCGCGCCGTGGTCGCGCCCCCGAGCCAGAGCCCGAGCCCGCACCGCGCGCCGCAGCGGCCGACGATGACGGGGGCCGTTCGAGTCGCCGTGGTCGTCCCTCGGCAGCGCCCCCGCCGGAGCCCGAGCCCGAGCCCGAGCCAGAGCCCGAACCCGCTCCACCGTCGCGCCGTGGTCGTCCGTCGGCCGACCCGGCACCCACGCCGGTTGCCGCCGCGGAAGAGACAGCTGCCGAGCGTCGCGCGCGCCAGATGGCGTCGATGCGCGGCGAGCCCGCGGCCCCGCCAGCGAAGGCCGCGCGCGCGCCCGCACCGGCACCCGAGCCCGAGCCTGCGCCGACGCGTCGCGGTCGCCCGTCGGTCGATCCCGAACCTGCACCCGCGCCCGCTCGCGGCCGTGCGGCACCTGCACCCGAGCCTGAGCCGGCGCCTCCGCCGCGTCGTGGCGCGCCCGCTGATGCCGACGACATGCGTCGTGCCGCGCCCGAGAAGAAAGCGTCGGGGGGCGGTGTCGATCCGGCCGAGCTGCGTGCGGCTCAGGATCGCGCCAACAAGCTCGAGGACCAGCTGCGCGAGGGCAAGTCGAAGTACGACGAGGCGCTCCGCCGCATCGAAGACCTCGAGGCGCGCGACGGTCGTCACGACGAAGATCTGCGCGAGTGGCAGGATCGCTACGACAAGGCGCGCGAGCAGACCGACCACGTGCAGGACCTGCTCGAGCGTTCGCGCGATGAGATCAAGGAGCACGAGGAGACGATCGAGACCTTCGAGAAGGAGGTCGCCGAGCTCGAGTCGCAGTTGAAGCAGTTCGAGGCGAGCAAGGAAGACACGGCGGAGACGCTGACCGAGCTCAAGTCGAAGGTCGTGCAGAAGGACCGGCGCGTCGACGAGCTCCAGCGCGAGCTCGACATGATGGAGTTCGACCTGCGCAATGCGCGTGAAGAGCTCGAGTCGGTCCAGAACTCGATGAACTTCGAGAACACCGAGGGTCGCAAGATGGAGCGCGAGGCGGCTCTCCTGCGTGAGGTGATTCACGAAAAAGAGAATCATATCAAGAGCTTGCAGATCGAGATCGAGGAACGGGACAAGGAGATCTACGACCTCAAGCTCGGCACTGGCGTGAAGGACCTGCAGCAGGCCAAGACCGAGATGATGGAGAAGTATTTCGCCAAGGACAAAGAGACGAACGACATGCGCGAGCGTCTCGCCAAGGCGGAGCAAGAGCTCAAGAGCGTCAAGGGCGACCTCGCCGACGCGACCCAGGCGGCGGCCGAGTCCAAGGACATCAACAGCCACCCCGAGGTGAAGCGCAAGGACCGCGAGCTATCGCGGCTACAGGCCGATCTCGACAACTCGAAGGACGAGCTCGAACGCCTGCACGAGAAGCTCCTCGCGTTCACCCCCGAGGTGAAGGCGAAGCTCGAGTCGGAGGTCCAGACCCTTCGCAAGAAGACCCAGTCGCTCGAAGAGAAGCTCGAAGAGTCGGAGACGGCTGCATCGAGCAAGGGCCAGAGCGACGTCGAGCTGGCGTCCACCAAGCGCAAGATCGGCACCCTCGAGGCGCGTATCGATGAGCTCGAGGACGAGCTCGACAAGGCGAAGAAGGAAGCCAAGGCGGTGGTTCCGGCAGCACCTTCGGGCGAGGGCGACGGCGCGCTGAAAAAGCAGATCGCGTCTCTCGAAGACAAGATCGACTCGCTCTCGTTGGATCTCCGCAAGGCCAAGTCCGAGGTCGAGAAGTGGAAGATCGAGGCCGAGCGGGCCGCCAAGGCTCCGCCCCCGACCGCGCCCGCGAAGGGGGTCGAGTTCGACAAGGACACGGCGCTCGATTCGCTCGACGCGATCATGGACCTCTACCGGTCATGGATGTCGAACCTCGGCGTGCTCAAGACGTACGGTGAGGACATCGAGAAGGGCAAAGGCAACGCCAAGGCGATTCAGGACGCGGTCGACGGCATCGGCCAGACCCTGAACAGCATCGAGGGCGATGCGGACGACATGCGCAAGGAGCTCAAGTCGCTCCGCGGCGCGGTCGAGAAGGGCTGATAGGCGAGCTCGGAGCGGCTCGTCCCGGCGTCGACCGTCGGGAGCGTAGCCTCCTGCGAGCCGCTTGGTAGTGACGGTTTGAGTACGACGTCGGCCGCTCTTCGAAGAGGGCCGCGCAAAAGCCAAGGATTCTAAGCGATGGCATCCGAGAAGATCCCGAGCAAGCGTGAGCTCGAGTACCTGATCCAGGCGCGCTACGCCCTCATCTACGTCGTGTCCCCGGAAGAGGAGCGCGTCGAGCGCGCCATCAAGGAGATCGGCGGGCGGCGTCAGCGAAAGGTGCTCGCGTGGTCGATCACCAACGGCTTCGAGTCGCTCGACGGTGGCTCGAGCTACAGCGACATCCGCGACCCGCTCCGCGCCCTCGACTTCATCACCAAGTTCGAGGACGACGCGATCGTCATCATGCGGGACTTCCATCCCTTCATGAAAGACCCGTCGGTCGTGCGAAAGCTCCGCGACTGCGCGCGCATGTTCAAGGAGAGCGACTACAACCTCCACGTGGTGTTGCTCGCCGCGACCTACAACGCGCCTGCCGAGGTCGAGAAAGAGATCGCCGTGGTCGACTACGACCTGCCCGAGCGCGACGAGCTCGAGGAGATCGTCTGGCAGGTCGCGCAGAGCGTGCCCGACAGCGTGCACCTCGCCGTCAAGAGCGACCCCGAGCTGCGCGAATTGGTCGTCGAGACCGCGCTCGGCCTGACAGCCGACGAGGCCAAGGCCGTGTTCGCGAAGTCGCTCGTCAAGACACGCGACTTCGACGTCGACACGATCATGGCGGAGAAGAAGGGCATCATCCGCAAGTCGGGCATCCTCGAGTTCTACGAGACCGACCAGCGCTTCTCGGACGTCGGCGGGCTCGACGTGCTCAAGGCGTGGCTCAAGAAGCGCAAGGCGTCGTTCTCGCGCGATGCTCGCGACTTCGGTCTGCCGTCGCCCAAGGGCCTTCTGCTCATCGGCGTGCCGGGCTGCGGTAAGTCACTCACCGCCAAGGCGATCGGCGCGATGTGGCACATGCCGCTGCTCCGACTGGACGTCGGCAAGATCTTCGGCAGCCTGGTCGGCAGCTCGGAAGAGAACATCCGCAAGGCCATCAAGACGGCGGAGGCGGTGGCGCCCTCGATCCTGTGGCTCGACGAGCTCGAGAAGGGCTTCTCCGGCACTGCCAGCTCGGGTCAGACCGACGGCGGCACCACCTCGCGCGTGTTCTCGACGTTCATCACCTGGCTGCAGGAAAAGAAGTCGGCGGTGTTCGTCATCGCGACCGCCAACAACGTGCAGCAGCTCCCGCCCGAGCTCCTGCGTAAGGGCCGCTTCGACGAGATCTTCTTCGTCGATCTGCCGAGCGCCAAGGAGCGCGAGGAGATCTTCAAGATCCACATCAACAAAAAGAAGCGCGACGTCGCCTCCATCGACGTGAACGCGCTCGTCTCCGCGAGCCAGCAGTTCGTCGGTGCCGAGATCGAGCAGGCGATTATCTCGGCGCTGTTCGATGCGTACGAGGATGGTCGCTCGGACCTCTCGACCGAGCGGCTCTTGAAGTCGGTCGAAGAGATCGTGCCGCTCGCCTACACGATGAAGGAGATGATCGACGGCATGCGCGAATGGGCCAAGTCCCGTGCGCGCCGCGCTTCGACTCCCGACAATGAGGGGCGTGACGACGGCGGCGAGCGCGGCGGACGTAAGCTGGAAATCTGACGACCTTGTGCCTACGCTAAGTCTTCCGCGGGAGCGCGGGGGTCGGGCCCAGCCACTGGATTCGAGTTGGTGCGGCAGTCGCGAGGCTGCCGATGCCATCTCAGGAGAGGTAGAGCGTGTCGCATTTCACGTCCGTGAAGACGAAGATCAAGAACCAGATTTGCCTGGTCCGGGCCCTCAAGGATCTCGGCTACGAGGTCGTCGAGGCGGAGCAGGGGCAGACGGTGCAGGTGCGTGGCTATCAAGGGCAGAAGGCCGACGGCGTCATGACCATCAAGGCCTCGAAGACGTACGACATCGGCGTCAAGCTCGCGGCCGATGGGACCTACGAGTTCTTCGCTGACTGGTGGGGCGTCGAGACCACGCGCGGCGTGGCCGAGGAGGACTTCATCAAGCAGGTCACCCGGCGCTACAGCTACCACATGGTCAAGCAGGAGATTGAGAAGAAGGGCTGGTCGCTCGAGGAAGAGAAGCAGGGCGAGGAGATCCACCTGCACGTGCGGACCTGGAGCTGAAACATGGCGACTAAAAAGGACATTTTCTTCACGATCGACGAGAACGGCGAGGTGAAGATCGAGGTGAAGGGCGCTCCGGGTGAGGACTGCATGAAGCTCACCAGGGAGATCGAGGAGGCGCTCGGCCTCGTCGAAGAGCGCTCGATGACCGCCGAGTACTACCAGCAGGAAGAGACCAAGGTGGAAGTCGGCAGCGGCAACGGCTGACCATGGCGACCGAGGACGATGGACCTGTACCCGAGGTTGCCGAGCCCAAGTCCATGGGGACGGGGCTCGTCGCCGATGGTGCCTTCGCGGTGGCGCTGGATCCGTTCGCACGTCATCGCGGCTTCGCGGGCTCGGTGCGCGCCGGGCGGCTGCGATCGAAGTTCCAGTGGTTCCTCGACAAGTGGAAGGACCCAATCGATGTGCGCGCCGACAAGATCCTGGATCTCGCGGCGTTCGGTAAGGTGCCGCATCAGTTCCTGAAGATGCCACGCACCAAGCGCAACGACGAGTTCCCGGAAGGCTACGAAGACCGCCTCAAGAAGGACGTCGAGCGGCAGTTTATCCTGCGCAACCTCATGCGCTACGTGAAGACCATCGACAAAGGCGACCCGCTCGAATTCGAGAAGAGGGCGGTCGGCGTCAAGATCGACCTGGACACGCGCGCGCACCTGAAAGACTTGCACCGCAAGGCGGAGCTGCTTGCGAAGCTCGGCACTGACCACGTGCGACACGAGCTCGCGTGGCGCCATCGCATGCTCGAAGTCATGCAATGGGAGCAGTACTACAGCGCCGAGATCAAACAGGACTTCCCCGGGCCCCTGTGGAAGCACGACCCCGAGACCAACCCGATTCCGGCCAAACGGATCGACGACGCCGAGGCCGCAGCGCAGGTCGTCGCACGCGCCGCGAGCAGCGCCGTGGCGAGTGCCAAGGCAGAGGAGTCGCACAGGCCGAACGAGCCGCAGCTGGTCGACGCCGAGCTCCCTGACGCACCAATCGATCCTGAGTGACGGAGCCGACGTGAGCGATATCGCCAGTGATCTCGTGATGTTGCGGCGAGCGCTGCATCGCATTCCGGAGCTCGCGTGGAAGGAGAACGAGACCAGCGTCTTGCTCAAGGAGCACGTCGCGCGTTGGGGTGAGATCAAGCCCATCGCGAAGACCGGCTTCTATGTCGACCTCGGGCCAGCCGACGCGAAGCGCACGCTGCTCTTGCGCGCGGACATGGACGCGCTTCCGATCCACGAAGAGACGGGACTCGCATATGCGAGCAGCAATGTGGGCCGGATGCACGCCTGCGGGCATGATGGGCACATGGCCTCGCTGGCTATCGCGGGCCGCCTCTTGAGCGTCGCGCCGCCCGAGGGCGTGCGGCTGCGCCTGTTGTTCCAGCCAAGCGAAGAGGGCGGCGGCGGTGCGCTCGCGTGCATCGAGCAGGGCGTGCTGGATGGGGTCGACGCGGCGTTCGGGATCCACATCTGGAACGAGCTGCCGCTTGGCACCGTGGCATTGACGAGCGGTGGCATCATGGCCGGCGTGGTCGAACTCGGCATCGAAGTGCAGGGCCACGGTGGCCATGGTGCGATGCCGCATCGCACGCACGATCCGGTGGTCGCCGCGGCCGAGCTGGTGATGGCGCTGCAGACTATCGCGAGCCGTCGCATCGCACCGGTCGAGCCGGTGGTCGTGACGATCGGCAGCATCCATGGCGGCGATGCCTTCAATGTGATCCCCGACAAGGTGTCGCTGCGCGGCACCGTGCGCGGCTTCTCGGAGGCCGTGTTGGGCACGGTCGAAGAGGCCGTGCGCGCGATCGCGAAGGGGATCGAGATCGCGACCGGTACACGCATCGAGGTCTCGTGGAAGTTGTCGACACGGCCGACCGTGAACGAGACGCGGGTGGCCGCGATGGCGCGCCAGGCGAGCTCTAGGGTGGCAGGGTTGGCTACGATCCTGACCGACTATCGCACCATGGCGGGCGAGGACTTCGGCGAGATCCTGCGGGTCGTGCCGGGTTGCTTCGCGCTGGTCGGCAGCGCCAACGCCGCGCGTGGGCTCGTCGAGCCACACCACTCGCCGCGCTTCGAGTTCGACGAGGCGGCGCTCGAGCTCTCATGCGACTTGCACCGCGCGGTCGCGGCGGAGTTCGCCGAGCAGGCGCAGCCGTGGCGGGGCGAGAGCAACAAGTAGTCGCCGAGCAGGCGCAGCCGTGGCGGGCGAGAGCAACAAGTAGTCGCCGAGCAGGCGCAGCCGTGGCGAGGCGAGAGCAACAAGTAGTCGCCGAGCAGGCGCCGCCGCGGCGAGGCGAGAGCAACAAGTAGTCGCCGAGCGCGGCGTGCCCGCGACTCAGGGATCCAGGTCACTCGCAGCGAACTCCGATCGCGAGGTCGTCGAGGTAGGGACCCGCGAACGTGTTGAGCGTCTCGTCGCCGCTGTCGAAGCGGATGTGCACGTTGATCGTGCGGCCGAGCCACGGCGCAAGATCGAGCTCGAGGGATAGCGGCGCGCCAAGTGTCGTGCCCGCGACTTGATCGGACGACCACAAGGTTGTGACGAAGGTGCCGTCGTGGACCTCGATAGTGAGGCGGTCGAGGCCGGCCGGGTTGTCGATCGGCGCGTCGGGCTCGATGTTGCCGGGCTCGGCCAGATCCCACTCGGTCGACAGGCGCAAGGTGAGCGCGACGACGGCGCGTGAGCGCGGTGCGAGTGTGGGCGGGAGCGCGATGAGCGTCGTGACGAGCGCGCCCGACACACGCCCGGCCGCGCCATAGGTGCCGGTCGCCCCGTCGCCGAACCACGCGGCACCATCGCGCAGCGTCCAGGTGACCGCATCGAAGGGGTTGTCGTCGATGATGTTGGTCGGACCGAAGTTGCTGTCGAACGACTCGGCGAAGAGATCGCGTTCGAGGCAGCAGAACGTCTCGTTGCTGCAGGCGCCGCTCGGCAGGCAGACGTCGTTCGTGCACGGGTCGGCATCCTCGCAGGTCGCCTCGGACGCACACGGGATGCAGAGCTCGCCGGGCAAGCTGGCGATCGTCGCGCACACGCGGCCGGCGCCTTGCGAGGTTTGCAGGCAGGCGCCGCGGGCACAGGCGCTCGCTGCGGCGCAGTCGCTGTCGTCGTCGCAACAGCCACCTTGGGAGCAGGTCTCGCGGATGTCGATCTCGTCGAGCCAGACGCCCTCGAAGCGGTTGTTCTCGCCGTCGAGCGTATCGAAGTCGAAGCGCACGCGGATCGTTTGTCCACGCCATGGTGCGAGGTCGACCGCGAGCGGCGTCCAGTCGGTCGACTTACCGAGGTCGAAGGTCGAAGCGACTGTCCAGATCGTCGCCTGCGCGCCAAGGGTCTCGACCTGGACGCGCAACACGTCGGGCTCGCCGGAGCCGAGGCCAGCGAGCGGCTCGACGGCGGCGCGGACCCAGGCAATCAAGCGCGCGGGACTCTCGGGCGGCAACGAGACGAACGGGGTGTGCAGGCCGACGACGATGCGCGCGCTGTCCTGGCCCGTGTCGTCGATCGGCTCACACTGGGCGTCGAGAGCGCCGCCGTAATAGGTGCGGCAGCGCGGATCGCCGAGGTAGACCGCGCCGCCGCCGGCCGCGAAGGTGTCGGTCGTGCGTTGCCAGGTGACCGCGTCGCTGCCCTGTTGATCCAATACGAAGAAGCCCAGTGAGGCCGGAGTCGCGTCGTCGGCGTCGAAGGTTGCGGCGAAGATCGGCGGGCGGAACCCGCATGCAGGCGCACAGCTCTCGCAGCGGGCGGCGGCCGGGTTGCAGTTGTCGCTCGTCAACGAGCTGCCGTCGTCGCAGGCCGTGGGCTCGGCGGGGTCGCAGCAGCCAGGTACCTGCAACGCGTTGCAAGTGTTCTGGAGGCAGCGCACCGTCTCGCAGGCGCCACCATCGGACGCCGGGCAGTCGACGTCAGTCAGGCAGCAGCCGACGACCCGGTTGGCAACGCAGGTGCCGCGGTCGTTGCACGTGGCCGCGTAGCAGTAGGGCAGGTAGCCTTGGAAGGTGCACGGGTCGCCTTCGAGGCAGGTCGTCTCGGCGGCGTCCGTGTCTGCGTCGGGTGCGTCTGTCGCTTCGCTCGCGTCCGCGAGGTCTTCGGCATCGGGCGCGTCAGCGAGGTCCGAGCTGTCCGAAGCGGCATCGGGGCCCACATCGGACGAGGTCTCCGTTGTGTCGGCGGGGGCCGTGTCGACTGTCGCGGCGTCGCTGTCGGCGGTCTCCGCGTCCGGGCGGGCGTCGGCATCGGGGCTGCTGTCGTTCGTCGCGTCCAGCGTCGCATCCCGCGGCACCAGGGTCGCATCGGCGATCTGGCCTGGGTCGCGGTCGCCACCGCACGAGATGGCGTAGGTCGCGATGACCAACTGCAGGCATACTCGAACGCGAGCCGAACGCCCCATCGTGAACTCGAACGCCGGGGCCTTCGCTTGCCGCATCGTGGGCAGCATAGCCACCCCCGTCCAGCGACGCCACTCGCGCGCGGCTGACCCGCATCGTCGTGCCGAACCAGAATGGCCTGGAAGGCCTGCGAAGGGTTGCGCGTCGCCGCGAAGGGTGGCCAGATGCGCGCGCATGACATTCGAGCCTGACGAGCCGTTGAGCATCGTGGGGAAGCCTCTCTTCCGCGTAGTCGGAGACGAGGTGTTCATCCTGATGCCCGACAGCAAGGTGCACTGGCTGCGCAACGCGACCGCCAAGGCGCTCTGGGACCGACTGCTGGCCAGCGGCGACGATGGCATCACGGCAACGTCACTGGCGGGTGCAATCGCCCAAGAGTTCGATGTCACATTGGCCGTGGCGCTCGGCGACGCCCTCGCCTTCGCACACGCACTGGCGCAGCGTGGCCTCGTCGCTAGTTCCGGCAATCACTTCGGGCCCATCCCGCGCAACACTGCAGATTGACTTGCAGGGCTCTGGCCCATAGGCTTCTGCGTCCGTTTCGCCGACTCGCCCACGCGATGCGCCGCTTTCCGAGCGACCGACCGAGACGAGGGGAAGACTCATGAGAACGACCGTAATCGCCCTTGTCACTGTCGCGTCCGGAATCTTCGGCGCCTGTGAGGGCTCCGAAGTCCGGCGACCGCTCAGCGCCGACGGCTTCGTCTTCGACGCGGACGGCGATGACGCGGACGCTGTCCAGGACGGGGACGACGGCCAGGACGGGGAAGACGGCCAAGATGGGGACGACAGCCAGGACGGAGACGACGGGCAGGACGGCGACGTCACGCCGCGCGAGCCGTCGGTCGAGTTCTGGCTGGTCGGCCGCAATGGCGAGCGCGGGCGCGGCGTCGACAGCGTCACAGTCGAGCCCGACGACGAACTCGAGGAGAACCTCGCGAGTGCCGGCTTCCAGACCCAGATCACCGTGGCGACGGTCGGTGTCGCGGACGGCACCGAAGTGCGCTTCTTCGTCGGCGACTTCACACAGGGCACGTCGGTGGTCGCGGTCGACCCTGATGGCGATGGCAGCGCGATCTTCCTGGAGCTGACGCTGCCCGACACCGGCAGCACCATCGTGCGCGTCGAGGCGGTCGATGTCGCCGGCGATCCGCTGACGGCCTCGAAGACGGTCACGGTCGACGCGGGCGCGTGCATCATCGAAGCCGAGCTGCGCCTTGGCACCAGCGGCTGCGTCGAGCTCGACCCCAACGCCGTCGTCGCCCCGTTCCAGGCCGCGACCATCGCTGTTCAGCGGGTCTCCGGGCCATGTCAGCGGGTGGGGGGTGCGGCGCGCGTCGGCGTTACCAACGTCACGCTCGCACAGACCTCGTTCACCGCCGGCGGCAGCGCCGAGCTGCTGATCCCGATCGACCCGAGCTCGAGCTTCCAGGGCGACATCACGTTCGAGCTCACTGCGGTCCATCCCGACGACACTACGCAGAACGGCACCGCCAGCGGTGTCGCTCGCTTCGATCGCACCAACCCGGTCATCACCTGGATCGCCCCCGCGCCCGACGTCACCAAGCTCACGCTTGCCGATGACAGCGACGGCGACAGCTCGAATGGGATCCAGTTCGAGGTGCGCGTCGACCTCGGCCTGGCCGCGAACGAGACCGCGACCGCGGTGCTCAGCCAGGGCAACGTCGACGTCGGCGAGGTCACTGCGACCGGCCCGGGTGCGATCACGTTTGGCCAGATCACCTTCGACGAGGACGGCCCGCTGACGGTGCGCGTGGTCGTCGTCGACGCGTGCGATAATCGTGGCACCGCGGTGCTCGACCTCGACGTGTCAGCGACGCCGCAGACGCTTGCGATCCTCACCCCGCGAGATGGCGCGGTGCTGCTCGCGGCGGCCGATGGCGATAGCACGACGCCCGACGTCTACGAGACGCGCTTCGACGTCAGCGCCGACGCGGCCACGGTCGGCACGCGCATCTCGCTCTTGTGCCAGGCCGCGACCAACCTCGACCCTGAAGACATGTCCCTGGTCGGCGAGCTGGTCGTCGCGAGCGTCAGCCAGAACGGCACCTATGCCGTGCCGGTCGCGGTCGACACCGCTGTCTTCGGCCAGGCGACCCGCTGCGTCGCGCGCATGACCACGCCGATAGGCCTTGTGTCGGACCCGGTGCGCATCACGTTCGCGATTCCGGCGCCGACTATCTCGATCACACTTCCGGCCAGCGCCTGCATTACGGGCTCTACGATCGGTTTTTCCGGCACCGCGACGGGTCTCGATGGCCTGACCCTCAGCGCAACCGGTACGCCGCCCGCGCCACGTCCCGGCGAAGGCGCGGACGGGCCCATCGATATCCCTGACTTTGCGGTGGTCGGTAGCGGCGCCGCGAGCGGTGACTGGAGCGCGACCTACCAGGTAGGCGACGCCGACGGTCTCTATGCGTGGAGGGTCGCCGGCAGCGACAGGTTCGGCAACTTCGCCAGCGACGCTCAGATCGGCGTCACCATCGACCGCACCTTGCCGGTCACCTCGATCACCAGCCCGGCTGGTCCTATCGATGGCACTTTGACGCCCGACGGCGACGCAGCGCGGCCCGGCTACCAGGCCAATGTCGTCGTCGCGGTGAGTGAGCGTACGAGCCTCGTAGGTGGCGAGGTGTGCCTCGCCGTGAATGGCGCCGCGCCCGCTTGCCAGGCCATGGGGAACGCGGTCGCCTTCGTCGGCGTGACGCTCGCCGCGGGCGACAACCTGCTCACCGTCACGAGCCGTGATGGCTGCAGCAACGAAGGTGTCGCCGTCCAGCAGACGGTGACCCTGACGCTCGACAACCCGATCGCCATTGTCGCTCCCGCCAGCAGCACCTTGCTCGCCGCTGGCGACCTCGTGACGGCAACGACTACGACCTACGACTTCAGCGTGACCGTCGATGCCGATCGGGCCGCTGCTGGCGCCACGCTCGCGGTCGAGTGCCGCGCGGCCGGTAGCACCGACTTCACGAATGTCGGCAGCTCGACCATCGCGGCCGTCGCTGATAGCGGCGTCTACGCCATCACGGTCGCGGTCGACACGCTAGCCCTCGGCACCACAGTCGAGTGCCGCGCGCGCGTCGACCTCCCGAGCGTCGGCGTGTCCGACATCGTCAGCTACGTGCTCGCGTTGCCCAGGCCGACCCTGGCGCTGACGGCACCCGTCGCCAATGGGTGTGTGCGCGGCGCCATCGCCGCCAGCGGCACTGCGACCTCGCTCGACGGACAGGTCGTGACCGCCTCGCTCGTAAGGCCCGACGGCGACGTGCTCGTCAGCAACACCGCGACCGCCGCGACCGGCGCCTTCACGACGACACTCGCGCTCGGCACCACCGGCGACGGAACCTACGGCGTCATCGCGAGCGCGACCGATGCCTTCGGCAACCCCGCCTCGACCGGCACCGCGGTCGTGGTCGCCATCGATCGCACGGCACCGCTGCTCGCCATCACCGCCCCGGCCGCGACCGAGATCGTCGAGGCCGATGACACGTCGATCGCAGCCGGTATCCAGGTCGATGTAGTCGCGAGCTACAGCGATGCACGTGTTGGTGGTCAGGTGTGCCTCGCGGTCGGCGTCGCCACCGCGGTCTGCCTGCCCGCCGCCGCCACCGTGACATTCGATGATGTCACCCTCCAGCCGGGCGACAACACGCTCACGCTCTCGGGCACTGACGCCTGCGGCAATCCGGCGACGCCAGTCATCGTCACGCGCCGCCTCGAGCTCGATGCGCCGATCGTCGCGATCACCACACCCGTCGCCGATCTCACCACAGCCGCCACGACGATCGACATCGTCGTCAGCGTCACCGACAGCGACCTCGTGCCACTCACGGGCCTGACGGTCGTTCTCTTGAAGGGCGGGGTCGCGACCGGCATCAGCGCGGTCGGTGCGGACAACGGCACCTACACCTTCTCGGCCGTGCCGCTCACTGCGGGCACCGCCAACGCGTTCACCGCCGAGGCGGAGCGGGCCAACGCCGTCAAGGGCACCTCGACTGCGCGCATCATCACGCAAAAGAACACCTCTCCGACGATCGCCATCACCGCGCCGACCAACGGCACCTTGTTCGTCGTCAGCTCGGCCGCGTGTGCGGTCGGTCAGGCCAGCTGCGTGACGACCGTCACGGCCACGACGACCAACGTGGAAGACAGCAGCGCAGCCACTCTGAGCGTCGTCTGTGGCGCGGCCACTGTGGTCTACAACGCGAACGTCAGCGCTAGCGCAGCCTCGTTCGCCAATGTCACATTGACCAACGGCCAGAGCTGCACGCTCACGCCCGGCGTCACCGACGTCGCCGCACAGACCGCGACCGGCACCGCAGTCACCGTCACGGTCGATCGCACCGCGCCGACTGTCGCTATCACCTCGCCGGGCGCGATCCTGCAGGCGAGCGATGACGCCGATGCGCTCACGGCCGGCTTGCAGTACCCGCTCAGCGCCACCATCGGTGGTGTAGCCGCCGGCGCCACCGTCACGGCCGTCATCAGCTGGAACGATGGTGCGCCGCAGACGAAGACCCTGACGCACGTCGTCGCGACCTTGACCGCCGATGGCGGCAGCTACGTCGCATCGTTCCAAGACCTCGCAACACCGGGTCTCGTCACGTGGCCCGACGGCACGGTGACGGTGGTCGTCAGCGTCTCCGACGTCAACGGCAACAGCACCTCGACGACCCTTCAGCTCGCGGTCGCGGGTGCCACCTCGATCCGTATCACCGGCCCGGCGCTCATCCCCGTCGATACGTGCGGCGCCGGTTGCGCAGCCGGTACCAGCTGCCAGGACGGCGCCTGCTGGATCGCCTGGGGCTTGGGCGCCGCGCGCCAGCTCGTGACGATCGTCGCGGGGATCCAGACCACGACCAACAACGTGCGGGTGTGCAGCGATGACCCGGCACTCGCCGGCACGGGTGCCGCGACCTGCGCCTCCCCCGCGAGCGCTACCGGCCGTGCCTATCGTCAGGTTCGCATCGCGAGCACGACCGGTGGCACGACCATCCTCGATGTGTCGACCGGCCTCTCCGAGACGCACCAGCGCCTCGTTGCCGAGGTCTTGCCGGTGACCGGGGGCGCCTGGATCTCGAGCCTCGACTCGGTCTCCGCGAACGAACGTGTACGCCGCGTGGACGTCGACCTTCAGGCCCCGGGCGTCAGCACCATCACGAGCCCGTCGGACACCCTGCCGCCGACCGGCACGCTCAACGCCGCCGAGCAGGCCGCCGTGCCGCGCGCCTACGACATCACCTTCACGGTCAGCGAAGCAGGCCGCGCCGAGGTCTACGTCGCTGGCTCGGTCGTGCTTACGCAGGACGTCCCGGCCGGCGCGACCACCGTGCGCGTCACGTTGCCCGAAGGCACGCCGCAAGTGTGGGTCGTGATGAGCGACGCGGTCGGCAATCGCTCGGCGACTTCGCCTGGCCTCGGCGCCGTGACGTATCAGCCGACCGTCGATGTCACCGCGCCGACCCTGACGTTCACCCGACCGAGCAAGTCCCCGCTCAGGCAGGGCGACATCCTCGACGTCGTCCTGACCAGCAACGCTGATGGCCGCACCGTGACGCTGTTCGATGGCGCCACGCGGGTCGCAAGCGCCCCGGTCGCCGGCGGTGGCGTCACCTTCAGCGACGCGAGCTTCGACATCATGACCGAGGGCTCGCACACGCTGAGCGCGACCGTCAGCGACGCAGCCGGCAACGTCGCGCCCGCGACCACGACCCCGGCGACCGTGGTCGTCGACACCGTTCCGCCGGCCGGTACCATCATCGCGCCGATCAATCTCGCGGATCTCGCCGAGGCAGACGACGCATCCGCCACGACCCCTGGCTATCAGGTCGCCGTCACCTTCGCGACGAGCGGGGGCGCGGCCACCTGGTCGCTGTCGACCGCCAAGGGCTGCACCTCCGCCTTCAGCGGCTGCCTCGCGCCCGTAGAGAAGGCGACCGGCCCCGCGACGAACGGGACCGAGCCGATCACTCTCATCACGTTGGACCTCGACGCGGCCCTCACGCGACACAAGATCATCCTGACGACCCGCGATGCGGCGGGCAATTCGCACACGACCGAGATCGGCGTCACCGTTTTCGTCAACTGCTCGGTATCATTCAGGAATCTGCCCATCAGCGGCTGGTATAACCAGACGACCTGCGGCTCCAGCACGAACTGCAACAACGTGCAGATCGAGGTCGGCATCGCTGGCAACTGCGGCGACGCGCTGGAGTTGTTCGACGGCTCGACGCCGCTGGGCTTGGTCAACCAGCCAAACGCCGTCGAGCTGTTCTCCATCACCATCACGAATGGCACAGCCCTCTCGCTCGAGGCGGTAGCCTATAGCGGCAACATCAACAACACGCGCGGCTCGACCGGGTACGTCGCGATCGGCGTTGATCTCGAGCCGCCGCTGGTCGCCTTCATTGCGGACACGGTGCAGGGCTTCACGACCCCGGCCGAGGGAGCCAGCGTCAGCTACGACTTCGCGGACGACCTCGACCCCGGCACGGCCGGCATGCAGCTCAACGCTGCCGTCCGTGTCACCGACGCCAACGCCGACGCCGGCATCATCACGTCGCTCACCGCGACGTCGACAGCGGGCACCGTGAACCTCACGCCGACCAATGCGACGTTCCCGCTGACCCTCCACGGCACGAGCCCGATCACGCAGACACTGCTCAGACTGACGCTCGTCGACGATCTCACCCACACCGTGGTCGTGACCGCCACTGACGCCGCCGGCAACAGCGACACCGGCACGTTCACCGCCACCGTCGACGTCACCGCGCCGCCGGTCGTGCCGATCACCAACATGGTCGTCGACCCGCGCCGCCCGCGCTTCTCACTCACGTGGACCGCCATCGGCCTCGACGGCGCTCCGGCTGCCTCGTACGGCGTTCGCTACAGCGACCAGCCGATCGTCAGCGAGGCCGACTGGAACGCGGCCTGCGACGGCAGCCTCGTTTTCGGGTCCGATCCGATGCCCTCCCCCGCGGCCGAGGGTACTCCGATGTCGGTCGCGATCGGCGGCCCCGACAACCGCGCGTTCACCGACGCGTGCAAGCTCGACGTGCGCTTCGACAATGGCGAGCCCGCCGCCGACGTCGCGCTCTTCTTCGCGGTGCGCGCATTCGATGGGGTCGGCAACGGTTCACCGATCAACGACACGAGCACCATCGAGGTCAGCAACGCCGAGCTCTGGAACGAGGTCTCCGCCGTGCGCTTCAGCAACACCGGTGTCTTCGGATCCAACGTCTTGTTGCTCACACGGCGCGGCACCATCATCGGCGACATCAACGACGACGGGATCCCAGACTGGGTGACCAACTCGTTCGCGGCCAACGGCTATTGCGTGATGCTCGGCCGTACGGATCAGCCGGCCGAGCTGACCATCACGACCAAGTCCAGCAGCAACCACACCTGCTTCCTCGGCAGCGACGTCGCGGCCCTATTCCCGGACATCTCGCCGGCGCCGACCCAGACTGGCCATCTCGTCCAGGGCCTCGGCGACTTGAACGGCGATGGCATCGACGACTTCGGAGTCTCCGCCAAGACCTTCAACGGCGCGTCGGGCGCCGCCAGCGCCGGCTACGTTGCGGTCTACTTCGGCCGCTCGCCGACCGTCCAGGGCGACCTCGGGCTGCCGAACCTAGCGTCGCCGAACCTGCTCATTCGCGGCCTCCGTGCCTTCGCGGGCAATGGCGAGTTCCTCGGCTTCTGCTCGCCGGGCGACTTCGACGGCATCACGAGCAACGCCCTCCTCACATCGGACCTCGTCGTGACCGAGCCGTTCGCCAACGTCGCCTACGTCATCCCGGGCAACGGCGCCTGGACCGCTGCGACGCACATGGTCTTCCGCCAGGTCACGGGCGGGCTCTCGACCGATGGCGGCGCCACGCTCTTCAACACATGGTCGGTGGGCGGCACGTTCACCAACCCGACCGCCACGACCGCCGGCTTCGGCACGCGCTGCACGGGCGCCGGCGATCTGTTGCCGACGCCGACCGGCAGCGGCGTCAAGGCCGATCTCTTGCTGCTCCAGTCCGGCGGCCCCAACCCGAGCATCTTCCTCTTTCCCGGCCGCGAATGGACTGGCGTCGTCGCCACCACGGTCACCGAGACGTTGCCCGCCATGCCGACCGGCGAAGACGCGCTGTCGTTGCGCCTCAGGCAGGAGGCTGCACCGACGACGGTGGCGGGCTTCGGTGTCGCGATCCAGGGCGACATCGACCTCACCGGTGACGGCATCGCCGACGTCATCGCCAGCAATCCGGGTCGCCGGCCCAGCGTCGGCGACGGTAAGAGCGTCTCGATCTTCGATGGCAGCAAGCTCGCACCCCTCGTCGGCACGGATGTGCGCGTCATCAGCACCGGCAATCCCGTGAACGAGTCCTGGACGGGCATCAACGGCTGGGTCCTGCGCAGCGACATCGTTGGCCAGCCTTTCGCGCTGCGTGCCATCGGCAACTTCGACGGGGTCTTCAATGGCGACATCGCGATCGGCAACAACATCGGAACCACCATCGCGCTGCGCCTGAACCGGGCCGCCCCGGCCGACAGCATCGTACTCGGTCAGTTCCCCGTTATCGACGGTCAGGCGGTGAACCGGTATCAACCGGCCGCAAATGGCATCGGTCTCTGGATTGATGGTGCCGACCTCAACCAAGATGGCATGGTCGACATCATCACCGGCAGCAATCTCGGTGAGGTCCTGATCTTCCACTAGTGGTGAGCCTGTGAGGCAGACGATGAAGACCGAAAAAGACCAGTCAGAATCAAAAGTTGCAACGCGCGAGGCAGTCGCACAGCCGCCGACGCGGCGTCGCTACGAGGCGCCTCGCATCGAGAGTGGCGAGGCTTTCGAGAAGGTCCACCTTGCGAGCAACTGCAACAACTTCGATCCGCTCGAAGGCTGCGACCTCATCTGCTGACGAACTCCCAGGTGATCGCCGTTGGCCCGATGCGGATCGCCATCCGCTCGCATCCGCGCTTCGAGGCAGCCCTTGCCACGATGCTCGAGGGCTTCGTCCCGGGCGCGGCCGAGACGCCCGCGCGCTGCACCATAGACCTGACGCTAGACCTGGGTGATCTCAGCGCGGACGAGCCCAAGACCGCGCGCTTCATGCGCGACGTCCCTTCCCAACCCGACGCGCCACCTGTGCTGGTCGGTCGCTGCGAAGCCTGGCATGCGCGCCTCACGCACGTCGACGACGTCGTCACAGCACACTTCGGCATTCGCAACACGGCGGAGTTCTCGCCGCACCTCGATGCGGCGTGGAACCATACGGTGGCGTATGCTGCGGTCGCTTCCGCGCTGCGCGTGACGCTCGCCTATGCCGCTCCGCTCGCCGATGGCCTGCTCTTGCACGCTGCCGCTCTCGTCTCGCCGACCGATCGTCGCGCCTGGGTGTTTGCCGGCCCGAGCGACGAAGGCAAGACCACGATGGTCCGACGCCTGGCCCACTGGCGTGCGCTGGCGGACGACGCTGTGCTCGTATTCCGCTCCGAAAGCGAAGACGCCTGGCTCGTCGCAGGCACCCCGCTCCAGGGTAGCGAACGCCTTCCGCGCCGCGGTGAGGCCTTCCCCCTGGCGGGCCTCATGTTCCTCAAGAAGGCCACGACGCTCGAGCTCAAGCGCCTCGACGACGCGAGTGCCTTCGCCGATCTGCTCATGCGCATGCTCTGGTTCTTCGAGCCCGATGCACGCATCGCGAGCCTCGCACACGACCTCGTCGCGAGTTTGCCATGCGGTCGCCTGCGCTCATCGCTCGAGCACGACGTGTCGTCGCTTCTGGCGCCCGCCGCGAGCCAAGCATGAGTGGCGGCATGTCGCGGCATGCGAGGCGCGCCTACGAGGCCGCAGGCATGCTCTTCAAGCTGCACCTCGATCTGCTCTATCAGTGCGACCTCGACTGCGAGCACTGCTACCTCGACGACAAGAAGCACCGCATCCTGCCGACCGCGTTCTGGCTCGACGTGCTCGACCAGGCCGCCGGCCTCGGCATCTTTTCGGTGATCATGTCGGGCGGCGAAATCCTCCTCCGCAAAGACCTCTTCGAGCTGATAGCCCATGCACGCCGCCTCGGCCTGCTCGTGCACCTCAAGTCGCACGGCGGCCACATCGATCGTGAGGTCGCCCAGCGTCTCGCGGCCGCCGGCACGACGACCATCACGCTCAGCTACTACGCGACCGACCCCGCGATCCACGATGCAATCACCCGCCGCCCCGGCTCGCATGCGAAGACCCGCGCTGCTCTCCAACACCTCGTCGACGCTGGCATCTTCACCGTCGCGTCGTGCGCGGTGATGCAGAAGAACCGCGACGAGTGGCAGAAGGTCGTCGCCGAGTGCGAGGCGATTGGCGTCCAGGTCACCGTCGACAGCCAGATCCAGAGCGCGCTCTCGGGCGACGGGTTCCCCAAGGCGCTCAACCTCTCGTTCGACGACGCCGTCCTGCTCGAGGGCGCCCTGCTCTCGCACGAAGGCGGCGACTGCGGGCCGTCCGCTCCGACGCCCGACGGCCAATGGGCCAGCGGCAAGAACTGCACGGCCGGCCACTCTAGCCTCTACGTTTCGCCCGACGGCGACGTGACGCCATGCGTGATGTGGCGCATGCCGCTCGGAAACCTCCTGCGCGGCGATCGCCTCGCCGAAATTTGGCAGGCCGGCCCCGACGTCGCTGCAGGCAAGCTCGATCAAATCCGTGCCACGCGCCGCAGTGATCGCGCCATCTGCGTGACATGTGAGGTGCGCGAAGACTGCGACTTCTGCGCTGGCCAGTCGTTCGTCGAGAACGGCGATCCCAACCATCACCTGATCGGCGCCTGCGAGAAGACCCGCGCCAAGACCGTTGCACGCGCCGCCGCCCTCGGCTTGCCCGAGCCACCGCTACCCGCAGGCCTTCGCCAGGCCGCCATGGATCGGTCACTCGGTTCCACCGACTCCGCCGTATCATCGTCTGGCGATGCCGGCAGGCCCCGCTTCACCGTGCGCGCCGCACCCCGCACCTGAGCGTCATGCGACGTCCGCGAGATCCGCGCGAGCCCGCCATCGTCGAGCTCGCCCGTGAGCACCTCGCCGCAGGGCGTCCGCTCACACTCGATGCCCAGGGGCACTCGATGTGGCCACTCATCCAGCACGGCGACCGCGTGGTCGTGCAGCCGCTCGCGTCGTTCAACCCAGTCACCCGCGGCGACATCGTGCTCATCGTGCTCGCCGGGCGCCTCGTCCTCCATCGCGTGATCGCCGTCAGCAGCTTCGGCATCACGACCAAGGGGGACGCGGTCGCGCGCCCCGATCCCCGCGTCGACCGCGCCTCCGTCCTCGGCGTACTGCCGCGTGCGGCACCGATCCTCAACCGCCTCTGCGCCTGCCTCTCGTCCCACACCGGTCGTCCGCTTGCGGCCGTGCTCCAGCGGCTTCGGCTCGCCGTCGCGGGTCGCGCATAGTAGGGTCCGCGCGTGCGCATGAACGACATCCTCGGCCACGCTCAGGCGAAGCAAACGTTGGCCCAGGCCATCGCACGCGACCGCGTGCATCACGCCTACCTCTTCACCGGGCCCGACGGCGTCGGCAAGCGGCGCATTGCGTACGCCCTGGTCGCGCGCCTGTTCTGCCCGACCCCGGCGGCCGACGGTGATGCATGCGGCGTCTGCCGTACCTGCCGGCGCGTCTTCGAGACGCCGGCCTGGTACGACAAGGGCTCGCCGTTCCTCTCGAAAGACGACGCGCCCGAGATCTCGCCGCGCCACCCCGACCTGCTCACGCTGGTCGCCCACGGTGCCTTCATCAAGATCGAACAGGTCCGCGATGTGCTCCGTATCGTGCCGTACCAGCCGGTCGAAGCACCCCAGCGCGTGGTCATCATCGATGGCGCTCACGACCTCAATGACGCCGCTGCCAATGCGCTCCTGAAGACCCTCGAAGAACCGCCCGCGCGCACCCGCTTCATCCTCATCACGAGCCAGCCATCGAACCTGCTCGTGACGATCCGCTCGCGGTGCCAGCGTATCGCGTTCGGCCGCCTCGCCGACGTCGACCTTGCGACGATCCTCCAGGCGCGTGGTGCCGATCCGATCCTCGCGGCGGCCGCGATTCCCTTGGCTGAAGGCTCGGCGAAGGCCGCCATCGATCTCCTCGATGACCCACTGATCAAGGTCTGGGAGCCGCTCGCCAAGCGCGTGCTCGAGGCCATCACCGCACCTCAGATCCACGAGCTAGCGGCCGCCTTGGCCGAGCTACCCCAACGGGACGCGATCTTCGATCGCATCGCGCGTCTCGTGCGCGACGCGCTGCTCCTCCGCACCGGCACGGGCCAGCGCCTCTTCCACGAGTCGCTTAGGGCAGAACTCACGACATGGGCCATCGCGCGAAGCGCTGAAGCGCTGCTGCATCGGCTCGCGCTGGTCGAGGACACGCGCATCACCACGCGCACTTTCAACATCGCCCCGCGGCTCGCGTTCGAGCGACTCTTGCTCGCGATCTGCTCGCCGTCGGGCAGCGAGCTGGCCCGGCCACTATTTGTGCGTCGGGACATTCTCTGAAGCTCGGCGAAGCGTGCACCTCTTCCGAACTCATCGGCATTTCACGTCGCTCGAAAACTTGACCGAAGCGCCTTGACCCCCTCTGTCGCGACCTATACAAACCCCCGACGCTGACGGGCCCAGAAGGCTCCCCAGGTTTTCCACAGGCTCCCAAAAGCTTGTGAGCTTCAGACCTGACGAGGTGCTCCGCGCCGGCCCGACAAGCGCATGAGACCCTTCTCCACCAGGCCCGACCGGCCTGTGGAAAACCTGTGCAGATCGCGGCCGCATCGCCTTCGGCTGCCGATGCTGCGCCGTCGCATTGGTGTGACACGAAAGCTCGGCTATGCTCCCGCCGCCCGCGCACCCACGCGCACAGCAGGAGGATCCCGATGGCCGTCTCGTCACAGCACAACATCCGCTACCGGAGCTACCCGCAATTCGGACCCGAGCACGAGCTCCTGCGGAAGACCGTTCGCGACTGGTGCGTGAACGATCTCCGCCCGCACGCCGACGCTTGGGAAGAAGCGCGCCTGTTCCCGCGCGAGGTGTTCAAGCAGGCCGCCGACCTCGGCATCCTCGGCATACGCGTGCCGGAAGAGTGGGGCGGGCAGGGGCTCGACTGGTGGTACACGACCGCCTACGCCGAAGAGATGGTCACCTGCGGCATGGCCGGCCTCACGATGGCGCTGCTCGTGCAGTCCGACATGGCGACCCCGGTCATCCACGAGATTGGCAACGACTATCACAAGGCCAACTTCCTGAAGCCGGCCGTCGAGGGCAGCGCTATCGCGGCGCTCGGCGTGTCCGAGCCCGACGTCGGCTCGGACGTCGCGAACTTGCGCACCACCGCCAGGCGCGTCGGCGACGACTACGTCATCAACGGCGCCAAGACCTACATCACCAATGGCACCCGCGCCGACTTCATCACGCTCGCGGTCCGTACCGGCGGCGACGGCTTCAAGGGCATCTCGCTGATGCTCTTCCCGACCGACACCCCGGGCTTCAAGGTCACCAAGAAGCTTGAGAAGCTCGGCAACCACAGCTCCGACACGGCCGAGCTGTTCTTCGAGGACTGCAAGATCCCCGCGAAGAACCTGCTCGGCCACGAGAACGCGGGCTTCTACTACATCATGCAGAACTTCCAGGGAGAGCGCCTGGTCGGTTCCATCTCCTCGGTCGCCGGCGCCCAGCGCGTGCTCGACTCGACCATCGAGTTCTGCAACGACCGCAAGGCCTTCGGCCGCTCGCTGCTCGGCTTCCAGACCGTACGCCACCAGATCGTGCAGCTCGAGGCCGAGCTCGAGGCAGCACGCCAGCTCTGCTACCGCGCCGTCGATCTCATCAACCGCAAGCAGAACGCGATGCGCGAGATCACGATGGCCAAGCTCATCGGCGGCGAACTCGCCAACCGCGTCGTCGATCGCTGCCTGCAGCTCCACGGCGGCGCTGGCTACATGGCCGAGTACGACATCTCCCGCGCCTGGCGCGACACCCGCCTCATCACCATCGGTGGCGGCACCTCCGAGATCATGCGCGAGATCCTCGTCAAGATCCACGGCCTCTCCAAGTAGGATCGATCGGATGGCCTCGCTCTGGGCGTGGCTATCGCGACACGAACCACGACCGACTCACTACGGCCTCGCCTTCGGCGCGCCCTGCCTGAGATCGGTCGCGGTTCGCTTACGCGATTGACGCCCCGCCTT